>Ga0129345_1000592_pt1 | contig 13291 bp, 12 predicted proteins | sample CPBDNA_FD_94425 | JGI IMG/M metagenome (GOLD analysis project Ga0129345, IMG submission 94425) | Freshwater to marine salinity gradient microbial communities from Chesapeake Bay, USA - CPBay_Sum_20_0.8_DNA | ecosystem: Environmental > Aquatic > Marine > Coastal | place: USA: Chesapeake Bay...
GAAACCCCACGAGGTATGTGGGAGAGAGTGGCAAATAACGCCGCCCGTATTTTAAAATATAATGAGATTGCCCAGGACCTGTTTGATGCAATGTGGAACGGGTATATTGGCTTGGCTACGCCCGTTGCCGCAAATTTTGGCACTAATCGTGGATTGCCAATCAGCTGCTACTCTGTCCATCTCTCCGACTCTGTTCAGTCCATCTACTCCCACCTTAAAGAAGTAGCTGCTCTGTCTAAGAATGGTGGCGGAGTCGGAGTGTATTTTGGTGATATTCGCCCCGCTGGTTCTCCCATCACGGCAGGTGGAAAAAGCACTGGTGTGGTACCTTGGGCCCAACAATATGACCTGGCAGCAAGTGTGGTAAGCCAGGGTGGCGTGAGACGAGGTAGCTTTGCTATTTACATGCCCATCACTCACCCCGACCTCCCTGAACTCCTTCGCTCTAAAGACCATTCTCAGGGCGACCCTCGTAAGTTCATTGATAGTAACGTTGCTGTAACGGTCGATGACGAGTTTGTTAAGTCAATGCTCGCTGGTGATGTAGAAAAGCAAAAGCTTTTTGGCGAGGTAATGAAAATCCGCATGGTGTCGGGCTCACCTTACATTGTGTACATCGACAACGCCAATCGCCAAAACCCTGAATGCTATAATCAGCGCGGGCTTAAGGTCTCTACCTCTAATCTCTGCTCAGAAATCTTTCTCCATACCGACGAATCTCATTCATTTGTATGTGTGCTTAGTTCTCTGAACCTGGCCAAATTCGATGAGTGGGAGAACTGGACTGGGGCCAATACCGGCAAGACTGTGCCAGAGCTCACAACCTATCTCCTCGACGCCGTTGTGGAGGAGTTTTGCCATAAAGCAGAGCGTTTGCCATCAATGGGTAGGAGTGTGCGTTTTGCTAGGAAATCAAGGGCGTTAGGCATTGGGACAATGGGTTTGCATGCCCTCTATCAGCACCGTGGCTATGCTTTTGAGTCGGAAGAGGCAAGAAAGCTCAATATTGAATGTCATAAGTTTATTAAAGAAAAAGCCGAAAAAGCCTCGAGGCAAATGGCTAAGGATTATGGCGAACCAGAATGGTGCCAAGGCAACGGAATGCGTCACACCCATTTGATCGCTATCGCGCCGACAAGATCCAACTCTGTGATCTCTGGGGCAATTTCTCAGGGCATCGAGCCTATCGACTCAAACTATTACGTTGCCAAACAAGCCAAAGGGACGTTTATTCGCAAGAACCCATATCTTGTACAACTTCTCATCGGCCTTGGCAAAAACACTGAGGAGGTTTGGGAAAGCATTCTAGAGATGAGAGGATCTGTCCAGCATCTTCAGTTTCTCTCAGAACAAGAGAAGAAAATGTTTCGCACTGCTCGTGAGATTGATCAATTCGAACTCATCCTCCAAGCCTCTGATCGTCAGCCATATGTTTGCCAGGGCCAATCTCTTAACCTCTTTGTCGATCCAGAAGCTTCTCCTGAGTATCTATTCAAGCTCCACCTTAGCGCTTGGAAGTATGGTTTGAAGAGTTTATATTATTTACGGAGCTCTTCTCTTCTTGTTAAGAAATCCGCGCCAAAAGTTATGCAAACAACTAGAGCAAAGATCATTACAAAGAAAACTTGTCCTTACTGCGTAAAGGCAAAAGTACTATTCAGAGAGCATGGCATCTCTTACGAAGAGGTGGACAGAGCAAATGTAAAAGAGTTTCCTTACGCCACTGTTCCTCAAATCTGGCTGGATGGCGAGCACATCGGAGGATACACGGATCTTGCAGAGCGAATAGGTGAAGTTGATGAAGCCTCTAAGTACAAAGAGTGCGCTGCTTGTGAAGGATAACTAAGTGTCACAGAGGGTCTTGACGGCCCTCTTTTTTATGATATAATTACCAGAGAGATTTCTTTTGTATGTTCGACTACGTTCAATTTATCAACGATGGCTACGCTTCTCAGCAAAAATACGCCTCTAAAGTTGGTCAACCCGGCCCTCTTGATGACCTTGAGCCTCAAGATCGATATGCAAAGATCATTGAGCACATGGGTCACCTTATTGAGGAAACCATTGAAGCTCGCGTATATGTTCCGCGTCGTAGCTGGAAGAACAACGAGCCTTCGTTCCTTGACTCTGATAAAAACCGCGAAGAATTTGTTGCAGAGATGTTCGACATTCTTCTTTTCCACCGAGCAGCATTGGCATATGCCGGTGTAAGTGGTGAAGAGTTTGCAAAAATTTCTGCTAAAAAGATGAACTATAACTCAAAGCGTAAGGACCATAACATTAACGGCGATGAGTCGGCTCCTCAGGACCCGGCTGAAGAGCTTCGTGGTAATTGCGAATCTGCTGATTTTAATGAGTGACAGAGAAACAGAACATAGGGCCTTCGGGCCCACTCGGTGTCATTATTGTGATGGCCGAGGTTTTTTAATTATTCAACAAACAACGCTGGAGGGTAAAATCCTCCCCAACCATGTAGAAGATTGTGAATGGTGCAATGGAGAAGGATTTTTTGAACGAGATAGCTAGAGAGCAAATTCTTGTTCTCAATGCTTCTTATGAGCCTATTAACATTACCTCTTGGAAGAGGGCATTTGTTCTTCTGCTTAAAGAAAAAGCCAAAGTTATTAGTAAGAGAGTGATTAGGCTTGTTGAATACATCAAGATTCCATTCTCTAAATTAAAAGACCATAAGCCAACTCGTAGCGCAATTTACGAACGAGATGGACACAAATGCCAGTATTGCGGATCTACTCGTAAGCTGACTATTGATCACATTATGCCTAAGTCAAAGGGCGGCACAGACGACTGGGATAATCTTGTCGTTGCATGTTCTTCTTGTAATATCAAGAAAAGCAATAAGCTACTTGAGCACACGGGAATGAAACTAGCCCGCCGGCCAGTTCAGCCAAGAACCTACCTTGATGTAATAATTTCTAAAACAAATAATAAAGAATGGCGCGAATATTGCTTTATGGTTTAAAATAAATACAGAGGGAATAGTGTAATAAATGTTACAAAGTTCCCTTCGTTCATTCTCTATTTCCGAATAGAGAACGCAAGTAAGTCGCGGAACGGAACGTTCATCTTATGCTATCATAGGACGCAAACGACTGAAGGAACGGGAGATTTCACACTCACCCTAGTATTTCAGGAGTAATTCAATGAACACACTTAATATAATTAAGAAGCAGATTGAAAAAGCATCTGCGCTTCACGACGCACAAATCCATATGACATCCTATCGCGGTGTTCAGTATGAGTGCAAGCAAGGTGAAGGGGAAACCCACGGCACCTTTTGCTATCGTGGACACACTTATAATAAGTAAGCATTAAATAAGGGGCCTTATGGCCCCTCTTTTTTTTTTATACGGACCAAATTGGCTCCATTGTTTTCTTAGAAACTACGTTTGATTGACGTAAGATCTTTGGAGTTCCGTCGTATTTGAGCTCTGGCTCAATCCACTCTCTATTCCCGTCAAGAGCCGCTGCAACTTCGCTAATCCAGTCACCGGCCGTACATGCAGGTACGTTTTGACAAATAACATTAGAGTTTTTGCTATCTACCTGGACCTTCTTATTAAACTCATACGGGAATCCCATCATGCCAAGAGCCTCTGAAGTATTGAGCCAGCGATCTTCGTAGGGATGCATAAGCATCGGAAGAGTTTTCCACATGAGGCTCTGAGTTCTATGCCAAGCAAGCTTCATGCTTCCGTCCATGATATTCTTGCCATCGTTCTTCTTATCTCTGGTATAATTTAACCAGCGGTTCATTCTTTCGTCCCGAACTGCAACGCAAGCTTCATCTAACCATCCAGAGTTATAGATCACTTCCCACACACTCACCATTTTCTTTGCGGCGACAATGCTCAAAATGTCCTGTGTAGTCGATCCTCTGTACTTCTCACGGATAAACTGCCACAGGGGGTCGTCGGAGGGCTTGGTGCCTTTTGTATTCACAAGCGGGCTTGGAGCAAACTCTCCCTCCTTGATGAATTGATGGAATGGTTTATAGTCTTTGTTGATAGGCTTGAGTACAGGGACCTTCCTTCCTTTCCATAGAAAGAAGAAACTCCGCGTCCTCTCTTGAGGCACTCCATGGCGAATAGTAGAAGTCTTTACTAGGCTCATGCTATAGTCATACTTCTGTCCAAGCTCGTTTATCCTCTCAGCAAACTCTTCTCCCATTTTAGAGAACAGAGTGGGTGCGTTCTCTACCATGATGGCCTTAGGCTTAATGGTATTCATAGCGTACTCTGATGCATGGATCATATGCATATTGCTTGGAGCCTGGCATCCTCTGGGGTTATTGGCCGTATCACCACTTGTGGTATTAGCCATAGAAAGCCCAGCGCATGGCGGCAAAGATGTTACAATATCTACGTACTTCTTTGGATAGGCGCCTTCATCAATATTAAAAAATGGAATTTCTGAAAAGAATTTTAAGCAATACGAGTCGTTCAGACCAAATGTATCAGACCATGATGCGATCCACTCTGGATCACGACCAAGAGCAGAGGTGGTGCCGACAACCGAGCCACCAACAAGAGGGATTATATGACCGTGGGAATATGACATAAAAATAGACAATCGTCGGATCTTTAGACTGAATGATCTCAGTTTAAAGTAGAGGTAGATATATGCTATAGAGCATGAAAAACAATATTAATTACGAGGCCCCAGAAGATTGGGGCGTTTCTTCAGAGGACACGTGGGTTAGTTTTGAAGAGCTAAAGGATAATGGCGCACCTGCTCTTGAGGGTAGAGACGTTGTAAGTTTTGCAATTGCCACTTTAAAAAATCAACCTGCACACGACAACAGAAAGCAACCCGCGCAAGTTAAAAAATGTGATCCTGGATTTAAAACCCAAGGTAGCAATTGTGTACCTGCAGGAAATGTAAGACCTTCTACTGCTCAAAGGATGGAGCAGGCTAGAACATCTGGTCGATGGAAGGGTCCAGTAGACGGAGAAACTTCTAGGAGTAAACCTACAGCAAAAGCACCACAGCCCCAAAAACCTGAACCTCAGGAAGCAAAGAAACCAGAACCACAACCAGAAGAAAGAAGAGAAGAAAAACCTTCTAATCTTACCGGTATTCAATCTGGATACGAACAAAGAAGGGAAGTTTTAGAAAGTAGGGGTGTTAACCCAGACAACTTTTTTGATCAACACAAAGATAGAATTAGCAAAAAATTAGGAGGGGATGCAGAACTATCGGATGCAGCAAATAAAACTGTTGATGTGCTAGGGCTCTTCCTAGACGGAAACGGCAAAAGAATTTCTGGAGATGTTGTAAAAGAAGCACCGGATAATCCTCAATCAGAGAAGAAATTTAGTTTTGAGTATGTCATAGGTAAAGACGGATCTATGACTCAAAGAGATCCAAGCGCAGAAGGAGAACAAAGAGGATTTAGAAACTATAACGAGCTAGAGAGTATTTTAGAAGGGCCCGTAAAGCAGGCTCTATTAGCTGCCGGTTTGTCAGAAGAAGATTTAAACGAGCACCCACCAGAAAAACCTGGAAGGAAAGCGACTCCAGAGCAAAGGGAAAAATATAAAAAAGATTTAGAGGCTTATCAAACCAAAGAAAGAAAAAGAAATAAAATAGCGGATGAAATTTCTTCGGAAGTAATTCAAAAGCATCTTCAAAAAGCTCAATCTGAAAGAAATGAATCTCCGTTAGATTTCTTTAAGGACCTAAGCGATGAAGAACAGGACCAAATAATCGAGGCTATTTGGCCCTATATAAGGAAAACTCCTTTGGGGAGAAGGTTTGAAACAATAGGAAGCCCAAGAAAAAATATTTTTGGCGGCTACGACGACGATAGAAACCCCATATATGTAGGAAAAGTTGGATCCATCAGAGGTAAAGCTATGCTAAAAAAATACCTACAACAGGGTGGCATAGATACATATACGCTTGATAACGTTCTAATGAGTCCTTATGCACTTACAATTGACCACGTAAAGCCTGAGGCAAGAGGCGGCGGCGATCATCCTGATAACGGCGCATTCACTAGAGGAGGCTTAAATACTCAGCTCAGTGATAATAATTTTTTGTGGCTATATAGACAAGCAAAAGGAGAAAAAGAAAGATTAGGCTCTGAATCCTCTGATCCAGTAGAACAAAAAAGAATTTATAATAACGCTAAGAAAGCTGCTTACACTGTTCAATTTGGAACGTCTGTTGCTTTGTCTAAGGCGGGAACTGGAACTAATTTAACTACTAGAGCTTTACAAAATTCTCTTGACAAATTAACAGGAGACTTTAAAAAAGATCGAGGGTTAGTTGCATCTAACATTTCTGAAGAAGATGCAGAAGAACTGGCTCCAGGATCTTCGTTAGATCCGGCTTCTAAAGAAGTTCAAGAATTTATTAAAAATAAATCAATTCCGAAGCTTGTTGGTTTAGCATATTTTGGAACAAGCCATCCAAACGCAGAATCAAAATCTGAAAAACCCATGTCTGCTGACATGAAAGATCTATTATGGAGCGGAGTGGCTAACAAACTAAAACAAGGATCTACTCTTGAAGAAATAAGATCACAAGCAGAGAATATGAAAAATTACTTAGCCTTTGGTTTGTTACCAGAAGGAAGTAGAGCTGCAAAAAGATACGGTTCTAAAATTAAAGCAAATAGCCGCTCCGAAGCGTTTTCTGAAGGAATTTCTCTTTTATCTTCTTTTTTAGGCAGAGACTTACAAGAGTCCGAAATACAATTTATTAGGAAACAACTCTAATGGAATTTAAAAATTGGTTGCAATCAGTTAAAGATTACATGATAGATGCTGGGGTAAAAAACCCCGACGCTGTCATTGGTAAACATAGGGATCTCTATAATTATTTTTATTTAGAAAAAATGCTCCCCGAAGACGTATCTCTTTACTTTACGGATAAGCTTTCTAAGCCAACAGAGGCCGACTACCTCGAAATAATTAAGTTATCCCGTAACCCCGAATACGCCGATTCTATGGTATATTATAGGGGTAAGGTCCTCGGTCGCTGCCCCGCAGGAACTACAAAAGTTGGTAAAACTTGCGCACCGCAAGGTACTAATGAAAAAGCCATTAAGTATAAAAAACAATCCTTAGGAGGCTTGTCAAAGAGACAAGTAGAAAAGCTCTCCAAGGCAAAAAATATTGAGCAGATCATCGAAGCTCATAAAGAAAAACAAGAACAAGAAGAAAACAATGATTGAAAAATTACAGAAGCCCATCCGTTTTGACAAAGAGGTGGGTTGGTTAGTTGTAGCACGAGACGGAGAAAAGTTTTACGTTGCTAAAGAAGAATCCTACTCACAAGAAGATTCGGTAGACCTGCTCGATATGAAGTCGAAGTCTCTTCTCCAATGGGCGCTTGAGTTCGACTACCCACTACGCAAGTTTGTAAAGCTCCAAAAAACTCTGGTTAATAAGTTCTTTGGATCTTGACATAGCCATCTAAATATGATAAGATAGGGTTGTAGTTACAAAACACTTATGCCCTGTCTTTCGTTTGATCAACAATACATTAGGATCGCTAAAGAAATCCTTGAAGACGGAGTCAAGGTTGTAGGTCGTAATAATCTCCGATACAGGCAAGTATTTGGACAAACAATCAAGGTTGATTTGCGAGATGGCTTTCCTGCTCTCACTCTGCGCAAAATGCCCGTAAAGAACCTCTTCCGAGAGTTTATGTGGGATGTCAATGGAAACTATGAAGTTAGCAATCTCGGCCCTGCAAAGCACTTCTGGGACTTTCTTGCCGATGCCGAGGGACGACTGGCAGGAGCCTATGGCCGTAGCTGGAGAGCATGGCCACAAGTCTGCCCTGAGCAACACATGCAATGGGAGAACTTCCGTGAAAAGCCTTTTGACCAACTCAAGTGGATCTGGGAGCAGCTCAAGACTAATCCAACTAATCGTCAATTGGTCCTTCAGACTTTTAACCCTGCTTATCAGTCTCTTCACTGCCCTCCTTGTCATCCTAATCTCACTTTTTCTAGTGATGGGAATTTTCTTGATCTGATGGTCAATGCCAGGTCTAATGACATGGCCACTGGAGTACCGTTGGATATGTTCCGATACGGATTGCTTTGCACCAAAATGGCAGAAGACGCCTACCTCACTCCTAGGTACGTTATGTTTGCTTCTGCTAATAACCACATTTATTCCCAAAACGAAGAAGCCATCTCTAAGATTATTAAGAACTTTCCTATGGGAAAATGCGAGATTAAAATGAATGCACTCAAGCCTATCTTTGATCTCGATCCAGAAACTGACTTTGAACTTGTAGGATATTCCTCTCATGGAAATGTTCGAATGGAGGTTGCTAATTGACCAATTACGACTACACTGAAACTCTTTTAGAAGACGTGTTTGAGGTAGAGGGCGAAAGCCTTCTGCCTATTTACGTTATAGACTTTAAAGTTGCAGCACACTTTATCAATGGGTTTTATGACATAGCAGAAGAGGTTGCTCAAGGCGATGACAATCTTCTCCGGCAGCTAATTAAAGCGTTATGGGCTTATCGTCTAAACCGCGGACCAGACATGCTCGAGCCATTTGACTTTGTTGCGATCGTAGCTGATGATCTCAAAGGCAAAGTAGAAGATAACGCATCTATATCTGGAAAAGGATACTGGCGCCACATTGAAGCTTATAAGCTAAAAATGCAAGAGTATAAAGCTGGTCGCGCGCCCAAGCAAGATAATTTTCTTCTTGTACAAGACATCGGCTACGAGTATATAAAAAGTAAGTCATCTTCTTTTCATTACTTTTGCAAAAAATTTTTCGAAGCTGACGATATTGCTGGAAAAATTGCTCGGATGAAACGCGGCGCTTCTTCTCGATCTAATCTTGCTAAGCGCCAGGTCCTCCTTGGCACTCTTGATGGCGATTGGCAAGGTCTTGTGTCTAATGAGCATAAAATTTTCTGGTGTAATACAGGGCCTTGGTTACCTCGTATGCGAGGAGATAAAGAGGTCGTTGACTACTATCTCCGAAAAGAAGGCTTGAAGATCAAAGAAGCACGAGAGTGCTACACTGTTAAAGTAGAAGTAGGAGACATTGGCGATGGCCTCCTGCCAGGTTCACCATTACGATTTTTTGATTTATATGAAGAAGATGAAGTTTGGAATTTTTCTGAGGAAGATACCTCGACCCTATCACAAATACTTAAGTCTAACGCTCGATCAAACAGGCCAGATCATCTTGAGTCCGCAAAAAAATTTCTCCTGGCACATGGGATGTTCTTACCAGAGCTTGCCCCAACCGCAGAATATGACAAACAGCATTTCTTCTCGAAAGCAAAGCGTATCCGCAAAGAGAAGGGCTCCCCTGAACTTAAAGGTAGGAACAAAACGCTCTGCTTGGAAGCTCCTCAAGAAAGCTTTGAGAAGTGCAAAGAACTCGCTGTTAAGGACGAAGACCTCAAGGTAAAAATTAAATACGAACAACAAAACCTTAAAGATTGCGGAGAAGACAAACTATGCAAAAAAGCCGTACGTCAGGCACTTCGAGCATATAAGTCTCTTCGTGAAGACATCAAAGAAAAACTTAAAAACTTTATATCTAATGACCCAATTCAATGTTAAAGGGAGATACACAGACTCCCGAGGTAGGTCTCATAACTTTTCTTTGGTTGCAGATTCGTCCGACCGCAAATTCTTAGAGGAGTTGGTGAGAGCTCAATACCCGGCCGACAAAGTTTACATTAATAACGTTAGTCAATAAACCCCCATCCTCCTTGACATAACCGTCTTGGAGGATTTATAATATCTACCTAGCCCACAGTTTTGTCTATGCCCCGCAAGAAGAATGAGAAAGAACATGACTCGGCATTCGCCACCCTAACTCCCAGCACTCCCGCTGAAATGTACAACAACCTGACTCCTTGGTTGCAAAAGAAAGGATGTATTTTGCGTTTTGACTATAGTGCTAAGCTCCAAAGCTACCACAGCCTGTACACTTGGGGCGATCCCACTCCCATTAAAGGAATTGATTTTCCTAATGGGTTCTCTACCGCAATGCCTGCTGACGAAGATTACCTCCAGGGCATTCAGAAAACTCTGCTTGGTATTGCATCTGGGCAAGATGGCGATGGACTCACCGCAGAAGAAGCAGAATTTGCTTTGCCACTCGTAATCTATCGCCAAGGCCGTGCTTCTGACATTGTTGACCATGTTCTCGGCCTCCAAACTCTTAAAGCTCGGTATCATAAAAAAGTCGGTGGTGGATTGTATGAGCAAGGAATCGCATTTAAACCCAGCACCACTCTAGGAACAACTACTGGCTCGAGTCCTATCTTTGCTTACATCCCAGAAAAAGAATGGTTTAAGCCTGAAGTTCAAGATCTCAAGTTTGAGGATATCGTCAAGATCTTTCCTCACTATGAGTCTCAAATGATAAAACTGATCCTTGGCCGTGCTGTTGTTGGCCGAAGCGGAACCGTTCACCCCTCAACCAACGAAGTCATCCACCACGGATTCCGCAAAGCTGGGGTTGTGATCGGAGAACCTGGAGTTGGCAAAACCATCACCCTCAACGGAGTTCTCGATGCGATGAAATACCTCGGGTATGAAGTTACTGCGATGGGTGACTTTGGCTCCCGCTTCAACCAAGGAGAGATCATTACGTCTCACTTGGCGTATAACGACGACCTTACAACTGAGGGCCTCAAGTCTATGCTGACGGCCCATAGCTTCAAATCAGTTGTTACAGGTGGCACAGAAAGGGTTGAAAATAAAGGGACAGACGCTGTTGAAGTTGTTGCAAACACCGTTATCTTGGCAAACTGCAACGAATGGAAACCAGAACTTACCTACGATCTTGACTCAGGTGCAATCTCTCGCTTGGCTCCTATTGCCACCTATCGACTCTATGAACTTGAAGAAATGTCCGAAGAAGCCGGCCATGATCTCCACCCTGCTTCGCATATTCGGTTTTTGTGCGAGAAGTACGGTGTAGAGCCTCGGACGCTGTACATTCGATTGTTGCGCGATTGCGCCGACTTCTTCCTTGAGAAATGCAAAGGGGATCAAGGAGAGGATGTCCACTTCTACTCTGAGGCATTGCTTCCATACATGCGGATTCAAATGCACAAAGCCGCTCTGGAAAGTTTCCTTCGCTTTATGCTTCTTGCCTATGCAATTCGTAAACGTAAAGCCAAAGGCGAATGGTTGCCTGAGTTAACTCTGAACAGTTTTGAAGATGCTTATGAAGCAACTCGGTTCTTGATGATTGACAAACGAGCCGACAAACTTCGCACTCTGATGAAACAAGACTGGGAGTATAACAATCGTCCTTCTCGTCATCCATACTGGGCACAACGTAAAGTTCTTATTACTTCTGTTGACAAAGCTTGGGCAGCTCTTCAAGAATCCAAGTCGAGTAAGGATGTTGCTTTGAGTGTCGAGATGGTTCTGGATGTGCTTCGTCTTCGTGACGGATTTAACATGGGTAAGAAAATGCCCTATGTTGTTCGAACTTGGGAATCTGTAAAGGGAGAGGTCAAGAAGATCTATGCCCTTGCGGACAATCTACTTTGTCAAATTGACGAAGAAGACCGAGAGAGCATTTGTAATCCCCGCTTGTATTGCGACTCTAACTGGCTCTATGATCCAGACTACGATCCCAAAGCTGTTGGCCCTGTCACAAATTAATTGTGACAATCGGTGATAGGGGGGTATCAGCACCTCTCTCTGTAGTCTATAATTATTCCCATGACAAACTCCGTTCTTATTAGCCTTGATGAAGAAACCTGGGACCACAAACCCAGCGTAAAACTCCAGTACAAAGACTGGGTAGATAAGTTTGGCAACGCTCGGACTGAAGTAAGCGTTATTGGCGCTCGGCTTGGTTCTGACATTGACAAAGTATCCCCTAGCTCTTTGGCAAGAGCTATTAGCCAAGGACGTACTTGGTCACCATTTGTTTTCAATGAATGTCCGCATTGGCGCCGGCCACGACGCATTGAAACACTGTTTAAATCTTGTCAGGTATTTGCATTAGACTTCGACAATGGAGAATCCACTCAAGAGATTAAAAAGCGCGCTTCAGAGCTCGGAATTGAGTTCACAATTATTCACAACAGCTTCTCGAGTACGGAAGAGTATCCAAAGCACCGCGGAATCATATTTACACGAGAAAAGATTACAGACTTTGAAGAAGCTAAGAGATTCTCTATTGCCCTAGCTTACGCTTTTGATGGAGATAAGCAATGCATTGACGTTGCTCGGTTGTATTTTGGATCAAAACCCGGTAGTATTATTGAAGTAAACAAAGATGCAAGTGTTAGCACTGAAACTCTTTCAAAACTCGCTAAAGAAATTAACGCAGATCAGTACATCAACAAGGTGGTTGAGAGGGGGCAATCAAAGCCTGACTCCACGCACTGGGGAGATTCTACTACTCAGAAAAATCTTTTACACAAACTAAGCAAACCAAAACAAAATTACGTTCGCAAGAAAGCACTAGGCATTCTTAAAGAGGTAGAGGCGTTTGATGGATCCAAAGGGTCTAGATACGAATGCGTATGGAGAAACACATCTCGATTGGCAAGAATGCCTGAGTTGGTGGGGAGCGCCGTGCATCAATGGATGGTAGATTCTATCGCCAAAAATCCATACTTTGCAGACTGGGATTGGGATGCCTCTGACGTAGTAATGAGCGCAATTAATTGGAGTATCGACCATTCCGACGATCCAGTTTAAAGTATGAGATAGATAATACCTAATTAGTATCAGTGGCAGCAGTTCCTTTGCAAGTGATTCCTAGAGCTAATACCGCCGCGTCTCAAGCTGCAAAACCAGCCGAAACTAAGCCTCCAGAAGGATCGTCTGCTCCTCCTACGTCTTCTGTAGCAGAAGAGGAAGAATATTACGTATATAAAGTAGAAAAAGCAGACAAGAATGGTAGCGTAGATGTAACCTACCCTGTTCCTCAGGCAAAAAATTTATACGGCGCAAATCTAGACGTTGTAACTTCTCTGGATTTGATTAAGTTTGAGCAATTTGGCGATGGCTCAATGAGAAATGCCATTGCATATATTGTACCTTGGGAAAGAGGCGGTACAGCAAGCAAGACAGAGGCAAAACCAACCACCGGCTCATTATTTAGAGATGGAGCGCTTGGGGACCTTGCAAATAGCGTTTGGAGCGGTAATCTTAACGCCGACGACCTAGATCTAAAAGTAGGTGCCTTAGATGCCTTTAGTCTTGATGCTTTTAGTGCAGTTAAATGGGACGAGGAGGGATCCGCATGGAAACCTGCTGACTTAAATCTAGATCTAGGAACAAGTTATTCAGGCA
>Ga0129345_1000595_pt1 | contig 13261 bp, 7 predicted proteins | sample CPBDNA_FD_94425 | JGI IMG/M metagenome (GOLD analysis project Ga0129345, IMG submission 94425) | Freshwater to marine salinity gradient microbial communities from Chesapeake Bay, USA - CPBay_Sum_20_0.8_DNA | ecosystem: Environmental > Aquatic > Marine > Coastal | place: USA: Chesapeake Bay...
AACTAATAAATCATGAATTTCTTCTAATTGATTAAGCGTTTCTATTTCAATTTTTGGTATAATCAAAATATGAACAGGAGCTTGAGGTTGAATATCTTTAAAAGCAATAATATCATTATCTTCAAATACTATATCTGCCGGTATTTCTTTATTAATGATTTTTGTAAATATTGTACTCATATTTAATCCTTCAAAAAAAAACCCTCGAATAATTTCTTATTTCGAGGGTTTTAATAATTAATAAGATATTATTATCTTATCACTGATACTTTTTCAGTAACTGAATTACCGTTTAAAGTAGCTCTAATGATATAAGCACCATTAGCAACTTTAGCACCAGTTTGAGAATCAGCTTCCCAAGTGAAGTTCATAATACCAGCGTTAACTGTTTGATTTACAAATTGGTAAACAACATTACCATATAAATCTAAAACTTCAACTGACATATCACCATTTTTAGGAACGTTTACATTGAAAGAAACGTTAGTTTCAAATGGGTTTTTAGAAGTTAATTCTAAAGATAAAGGCATATCTTGAATTAATGTCTTAGTTACGATACCAGAAGCTTCACAATTGAATGCACCATCTATATCTACTTGTCTTAATCTATAGTCATAAGATACATTTGGTTTAACTTTGTCATCAACAAATGAGTATCTAGTTTCAGCAGTATAATTACCTTTACCTCTACCATTAACCCATCCTAATTGAGTCCAAGATTCATCGTTTTGAGAAGATAATTTTCTTTCAACATAGAAACCTTTGTTATCAATTTCAGATGAAGTAACCCAGAATAATTCAATTCTGTTATTTCTTACAACACCATCAAAGTCAGCTAATTCAACTGGAACAACACACTCTTCATATAATGGGTTATTCACAAAAGACTTATCACCTAATACAGGTCTTAACAATGGAACCCAGAAACCTCTAGAGTTAGTCATTGTAATTAAGTCATTTGGAGAGAATCCCATGTGGTGTAAGTGAGAGTAACCAGGGTTACCAGTGTTAGGCATAAATTGTACCCATTCGTTAGAACCTTTAGAATTTTCATAAGCAAATCTGTTATCGTTTAATAAACGATCACCGTTTGTATTTAAAATTCTAAATTCTTTATTTAATGCTAAGTGAATACCACCTAAACCTAAAGGTTCACCAGGCATTTGATAGATATTCATAGTTCTCATACCACCTCTAGCAGCAGTAGCACCTAAGTGGATAGGATCTTGACCTAACTGAGCAATTACTAACCAATAGTTACCTGGTTGTAATACAATTTCTCTATCAGCTTTATATTCTACATAATCATTAAATACTCTTAATGGTTTACCAGTTTCGTCAAATTCAACATCAGAAACACCTCTAAATCTATCGATTCTAGTACCAGAGATTTCTCTACCTGGGATACCATTAGCATCATCATAGATAGTAATAGCGATATCATCTGGAGCTTGGTTTAAACCACCAAAGAATGCTTTATAACCTTTAATTGTATCTGCGTTTTGTAAATCAAATCTAGTAGCGATTTGACCAGAACCTGTACCTACAGTAAATCCAGCTTGGTAATCATCAAAGTTCCAGCTCCATACACCACCACCTTGGTTATAACCAAATAAAGTTAAACCACGACCAGGTATTTGAGCACCAGTTAAACTTGGTACATCGTTAGAAACATTTTGTACTGGATCTAAAGCGAAGTCATCACCAAATGTAACTCTAAAGTCAGTATAAGTTGTATCATTTCTAGGATCTTTATCAGAATCACCAGGTAAAATTACAACTGCTCTAATTCTATAGTTACCTGGACCAGCAGCTCTTGCATTAAATGAAGGCATAGCTTTATTTAATTGCTCGCTACCTCTGTGAACAGAAACTGGTTCATATCTACAGTAGATAGGTCTATCATCACCATTTTTAAATATCTCAACTTTTACATAGTAAGTTGGAGCACCAACTGCAGTATTGTTAGTCAAAGATACAGAAATAGGAATTCTAGTTGCTTGAGAAGCAGGTACGCTATAGTATGGCCATTTTGTTTTTACTGAAGAAACTTCAATATCAGTAGCCTCTAAATCTTGGAATAAGATTCTTACGTTGTCTACGAAATAATCATCGTCATCATCTGGAATAGAAGGAGTTATACCTCTTTTAGCTAATAGACCATCATTATTAGCCATTACTCTGATTCTAAATCTAAAGTTTTCAGAAGTGTTAAATGGCATATTCACAAATGTATCAGGAATAGCTAAGAAGAATTTTTTGTATTCTAAATCCATACCATCGTCATAAACGTTAGCTCTTAAAGAGTTAATAGCAGGTGCAGCAGGATTAGCTAAAGCTGAATCTGGATCTTCTTCTAAGAAACCAACAGCATAACCACCAGCTCCATATACTCTTAATACAGGAAGATTTTTCTCAGCTGGAGCACCATTTCTTCTGAAATGTAATCTCCATTGACCATCAGCAATATTCACAACGTGATGTAATCTTTTAACTTGTTGATCAACCCATGAGTTAGCATACTCTACTACTAATTCATCTGGTTTTTCAGATGCTGAACGGAAATCTGAATAAACGTTAAATATGTTATTATTGAAGATAGATCTTGGTTCAGGTCCGACTAATCTTGCATCAGCCCAACCTCTCTCCCAATTTTCATCATGTTGAGTTCTTTGAACAGATAATGATAAAACTGAATTTCTTCTACCAATCATGTTAACAGGGAATGATCTAATTTGGTCACCACCTGGGTTTGAAGCAGGTTCTTGACCACCTAAAGTCATTCTATTCATTTTAATCACAGGAGATTGTAATGTAAATGCTTTAGCAGCATTAATTTTCTCTTGTAACCATTTTTTCTCTGGTGGAGATTCAACATAAACTGCATTAAATCTACCTCTTGGTGGTAACGGATGAGCAGAAACTTCATCACCAGATACCATTTCAGCGTCAATATTTACCCATTTCCATACTGAAGGCATTGGAGTTCCATCAATTAAGTGGAATTCATTACCATCATCATAGAAAGTCTCTAATCTTCTTAATACGAATAAGTTTACAGATGTTGTATCATCAAAAGGCCAATCGTCTTTGATATCAATTAAGTTAGGTCTTCTTGGAATAGCGATAATAAATGCTTCCAATCTACCAATGTGGTCATCTAAAAATTCAGATGGAGACCATGGAGGGAAGAATAACTCAACAAATCCATAAGGAGGAACACCACCATAAGGATCACCTGATTCAGAAGTTGAACCATCACCTGGGAATTGCCATGCAGCTTGTGGATCTTCAGCTGTTGGAGTGTGAGGAGTAATATCAAAGCTAGAACCAGCAACTTCAACTTGAGCTAATCTAATTCTAACATCTCTATCACCAGAACAATCAATTGCTCTATCTTCAGGTAAAGCCATACAAGTAGAGTCAATTACAGTTTCTTTTTGGTAAACGATTCTTCCAGAAGCTTTGTTAACGATTCTAAACATTGCTCTAAACTCTAAATCTTGAGCAACATAGTTAATACCGTTTTGACCTTGGATGTCGTTAGTTAAGTTTTGTAATAATGCAACTGGTTGAATTGCACCAATTCTTGGCTCACCAGCTAATAATTCATAGTTAGCAGTTTCTTTAACTCTTACTTTGAATGATAAATCATCAAATAAAGGATCTAAAGTTTTATCTCTAACTCTATATTGAATGTTTACTACTCTTAAAGCGTTAGGCCATTGTTTGTATCTTACTATGTATTGTGGAGCTGGGTAAGGAGCATTTGGATTTAACTCATTAGCCCAGTGGTGAGTATATTGTTCGTATTCAGTTAATTGTTCTGCAGTTCTTCTATTGAAGTTATTATGTCTAGCAAAACCTCTAACACCAGCAACAGTATTTCTTAAGAAAATTTTGTTAGAAGGTTCTTTACAGAAAGTACCAGCAGTACCAGCGAAATTTCTGTAGATAATTACAACATCATCTTCTTTGTTATCTAAAATTACTTGTGCTGATGCAGATACGTAATTGTTTTCACCAGGTCTTAAACCAGGGTTGTTAGTTACAGTACCACATCTTTGAGTGTTTACAGTTCTAATTGGTTGAGCATTGATAAAGTAAATGTATAATTTATCATTTTCAACAGATCTGTAATACATTACTCTACCATGACCATCAACTTGTTTTGCACTTGAACCAAATTGAGATAACTCTAAGTCACCCCAGAAAGGAGCAATAACAGCTGTTTTGTTTGAAGAAATGTTAGTACCATTTAAACCAGCTCTACCAAAACCTCTAGCTCTAATACCAGCTGTAGCAGTAGTTAATTGGTTATTTAATACTGAATATCTAAATCCATACTCATCAGCTCTAGTATCAGTCATACCATCACCAGAACGAGAAGTAGCAAACCAGTCCATAGATTGTGGATCATAAGCAGATCCATTCTCTAATCTTCTGTTACCATCTTGGTCATAGAAATATCTTCTATTTGTTAAAGCGATTAATCCGTTAGTAGATACATAAAATGAATCATATCTGATACCATTGAATTTGAATCCACCAGATAAACCTATTCTCATAGGACCAGCAATCGCATCATCAGTTGAGTCGATTACAAATCCACCAGGTAAACTAGGGTCATCGTCATGCAAGAAATATTCTGCATCTGATGTACCTAAGTTATCATTTGCTGGGTTTCTGAAGAAGTGGTAACCACCCTCAGTATTATCTGACGACTCCCAGTAAGATGGAAGTTGTTGTCTTGGACCAGATGTAATAGAAATCCATCTAGCTCTCTCAAAAGACGTGTCAACGAATTCTGAAGCTTTTGGTCTCCATGCATCGTCAGCAGTAGATTGGTTTGTTACGAAGTAATAACCAGTTGAAACAGCTGGTTGATTACCCGGCCACCAATTTGTACCGTTAACTTGTTCAAACGGCTCAGGCTGCGTTTGAATGTTATTCTGTGGCAAATAACACGATTTAGCTTTGATTATACACTCTTGCAACTGTCTACCAGACTGTGCAGATGCATCATAAGTCAAAAGCGTAACCGCCATTGCCAAAATTAGTAAAATTAACCTTTTCATAAGGTACTCCTTTTAATAAATTTTGTAAATTTATAAATAAAAAAAATTATCTTTTAAATCTCCAACCATCTTCTTCTTTCTCAAATATCCACGCTGCTAATTTACCAGGCGATATTAATTCGAAATTATCCCAATGTTTTTTATCAAAATAATTTCTAGAAGAAGTTAAATCATATTTTATGTTTTCAGCTTCATTTCTAATTGTTTCAAATCTTTTTTGCCACAATCCTAAATTTTCTTCTCTTAAATCGATCCAACCTTCAAAACACCATTTATCTATATTTTCATTAGTCATCTCATAATTCATACCAGCTTTTTTCATTGGTACTTTTACAAAACTACCTTTGATATACTTTTTATCTTCTATTAATATAGGTAAACCAATAGATAATATCTGACTTCTAAATTTAGAATTATTAGTAACAAATTCAAGAACTTTTTTTCTAACATCTGAAACATTTTCAGATAAAAATGCGTTAAAACTCTTATATAAGATTTTAATAATTTGAGCTTCATATAATAGTTTTGACAATCTCGGTGGTCCTAGCAATTCAAATGCAACACCTTCAACATTGTTGTCAGATTCTAATTGTTCAAGTATTTCCATCGCCTTATTTCTAAGGAAACCACCTCTATATGATGGCCCTAAAGAAAATGCATCTAAACCTTGAATAATATCTTTTCCTGAATTACCACCTTCAGCTTCAAAAACTAAGTAATCAGCAATCTCTTCAGGAGTTACTATCTCCATTTGCCCTAAAGAACTAATTGTTTCGAACTCACTTTTCGAAAAAATACCATTTTCACCTGTATCGATGAATACTGATTTTAGATTTTCACCTGTATCTTCTACATTGTTATCTGAACTAAAATCAAATTCACCTTCAGCAGTTCTAGCATTTTCTACTTTCATATCATAAAGTCTGACAGGTTTTCCACCTTTTCTAACTTCATCATAAGCAATTCTTTTCCATGCTATAGTTGCAGCTGGCTTAATTTCCTTAACTATTGTAGAGTTAGGAGTTCTGGCCATTAAATACATCAATAAACTTTGAGCACCTGCTACTGCATTTTTAGACATCAATACTCTAGAAGGTTTGTCTTCGCTATGTGTAAATGGAATATTTAATCCCATACCACCTGTACCACTTGTACCAACTTTAATATACATTTTAGATTCAGCGGATTTCAATCCTTCACCCAAAAGTTGTATATGTCTTATTAATTGCGGTACATAAGTACTTGCCATCAACTTTTCAATATTATCTTTATCAAGATTACCATTATCGAAGTCATTAATTACTATCAAAGAACTATTATAAATATCTAAATAAGCAATTCCAGTCGCAGTATTGATACAATCAATAACCAAATCTGGTTTATGTTTATTTAATAAAGAGTATAAAAAAGATTGCGTTTTAATTTCATCAGTCAAATCAAGAAATGTATCTTTTATAATCTCCATTCTTGTTTCTGATTTATTTAACAATTCTGAGTAATTTACATCTTTCCAATCTTTTCTTGTAAAAATATTACCCCACTCAGCAATCATATTTGGTGCTTTGTCACCATATTCTTTTTTAAGACTTTCAACCGCGTCTTCTGCTTCTTCTTTTTTTAAAGAACTAATAATTAAGTTACTTACTTGCTTCTCAATCAATTTTTTCGATATCGCACTTCCTACTAAACCCCATCCACCTAATATCAAAATCTTAGCGTTTTTTAAGTTCATTTCTCTTATTCTGTAAAATATTTTCTTAAAATTTAACTTTCTGAACTTTCAATTTAAAAATTATACTTTTAAAATCCAAACATTTTCTAGGATAATTTTCAAGATTTTCTTAACATTATTATGTGTAATCTTTATCTAATATTAACTTTTCGTACTTTGTCTTCATTTTCTTTAATAATGACACCATGAGTTGAAAAAAATCTCACTGATTTTTGTGTTTTTTTTAAATTTTTTTTGAATAATTTAATTGATTTTTCTTTATCACATTGATATTATTGATTTTACGATATATTATATTTTTTTTCTATAATGCTAATTATAATATTGATTTTATTTATAATATGACAAAACTAGTATTTCCTATTTTTCCAAAGTGTTGCTAATTTTTCTTTTATTTTCAACTCTTTTCCTGATTTTTTTGGATTATAATATTGTTTAACTTTTTGATTAGGAAAATAGTTTTCCTCGACAAATGAATTTTCAAAATCATGAGGATATTTATATTCTATTCCATAAGATTCTTCCTTCATCAATTTCGTTGGCGCATTTCTTAGATGAAGAGGAACTATTGTATCAACTCCTTTACTTATATCATTCATTGCTTCATTTATAGCTAGATAAGAAGCATTTGACTTGGGAGCAGAAGATAAATAGGTAACTCCTTGTGATAATATTATTCTTGATTCTGGCATTCCTATTTTATTTACTGCTTCAAAAACATTGTTTGCTAATACTAAAGCAAAAGGATCAGCATTTCCGATGTCTTCGCTTGCAAAAATTATCATACGCCTAGCTATAAATTTTGGATCTTCACCTGAATCTATCATTTTAGCTAACCAAAATATTGCAGCATCAGGATCTGACCCACGCATTGATTTTATGAAAGCAGAAATAGTATCATAATGATTTTCTCCATTTTTATCATATTTCCCAATATGTTTTTGAGTAATTCTTTGAATATCGCTTTTGGTTATTAATATATCACCTTTTCCTTTTGATTTTATTATTGATTCTAATAAATTTAATGCTGTTCTGGCATCTCCCCCAGACATATCAATTAAAATATCTAAATCTTTTATGCTTATATTTTGTGATTTTAATTCCTTGTCTTTTTCTAATGAATTTAAGATGATATTTTTAATTTGTTCTGGATTTAATTCATTTAATTTAAACACTCTGCATCTGCTTAATAGAGCTGAATTAACTTCAAACGAAGGATTTTCAGTTGTTGCACCAATTAATATGATATCTCCACTTTCTACTGAATGCAGTAAAGAATCCTGTTGAGATTTATTAAATCTATGAATCTCATCAATAAAAAGTACAGTTTTTTTATCTATTTTATTATTGTATTTAGATTTCTCAATTATTGTTCTTATATCTTTTACTCCAGCTTCAACTGCTGATAACTTATTAAAATCTGCATTTATGTGATTTGCCAATATTGTAGCTATTGTTGTTTTACCTGTTCCAGGAGGTCCCCATAATATAATTGAAGGTAAATATGATTCATTCAAAAATGCACTTATTGCACCTTCTTTTCCGATGATATGTTCTTGACCTACTATTTCATCTATAGTTTTTGGTCTCACTCTTTCCGCAAGTGGTTGAAATTTTTTTTCTGGGGTATTTTCTTCAAAAAGTTCCATTTTATTAATTTGGTATTTTGATTAACAACATAATTCTCAAAAATATGAAATATTTATTGATTTATATAATTACGATTATTTTTGTCTCTTGCACTCATACTTTGGTTGATGAGGACCCTAATAGTTTGGTAGTAGGAACATATAATATTCAATGGTTAGGTGATGGAATTGAAGATAATGTAATTAGAAAATCAAAAGATTATATGAACATTGCATATCAAATAGAGTCATCTGATGTTGAAATTTTTGGTTTGCAAGAAATTGAAAATGAAAACGCCATCAAAAATCTTATTGAATTTTTACCGAGTTGGAATTATAAATTTATTGACAATGGAACAAAACAAAATTTATGTTTTATATATAAAAGTTACATTAAAATTAGCAAGATAGAGTTGGTAGAAAATCTAGAAGTTGAAAAAAATAAAACTAGAAAAGCGAGCATTATTTCATTTTCCTATGCAAATGAAGAAATTAATATTATTAATGTACATTTAAAATCAACTTCAAGATATGATGATACACCTGAGAAACTTCAGAGATCATTTGAATTGAGAAATGCTCAAGCTATTGCATTAAATAATATTTCAAAAATGTTTAACGATAAAAAGAGAAATCTAATTGTACTTGGTGATTTTAATGATAATCCTAATAGAAATTCAAAGTCACAAATTTCAATTTTAGAAGAGAATTTATATTTCCCAACAAAAGAGTTAAAAAGTTGTAAGGCGTTTTATTTTGATTGTATAGATCACATTGCGATTAATGATATGCTTAAAGATAATTTAGAGCCTAATTCTCAATTAATTATTGATTCTAAAGTTTTATTCAAAGAGGAAGAATTAAAATTGATTTCAGATCACTGTCCTGTAATTATTAAATTAAATTTTAATAAATAAACCTAATAACACCTTTTTACATTTATCTCATCTGGTATATCAATATTATTAAAAATATTGTTAATTAATATTTCAGAAGTATAAGGAGCTATCATTACTCCTTTTGCACCCATCCCATTTAAAATAAATATATTTTCTTCAAATTTTGATTTTCCAACAAACGGTCTTCTATCATAAGTAGCAGGCCTGATACCAGCTTTATGATTAATAATTTCAAAATCAACTTTTAATATTTTTTTTAAATTATCGATTAAATTGATTTTTTGTTTTTCTGTAGGCAAATCATCTTTAAAATCCCATTCAAAAGTTGAACCGACTCTATATATATTATTTCCTAAAGGTAAAATAAAAATATTTTTAGTAATAATATAATCTATATTTAAACCTTCAATTTTTAAATCTAATATTTCACCTTTTGCGAAATTAAATTTTAAATTTGGGAAATATAAATTATTAATCCCTTTATATCCTTCACAAAATATAATTTTATTATTTATTTTATATTCATTTATTAATTCACTATTTAATTTTTGTGAAATATATTTATTTATATTGGTGAAATATTTTTTACTTTCATTTATAAATAGATTTGTATCTAAATATCCAGATTGTTTAACTTTTCCAAACCCACTATTTTCATAAATAAAATCATCGAGTTTTAAATCGTAAATATTTTCATCCATAAATTCTGAATTTTCTTTAGATTTTTTTTCCCAGAATTCAGCTTCATCTTTATTCGCAATTAATTTATAAATATCTTTTTTGTAATGTATTTTTGTATTTAATTTATTTTCAATTCTACTATAATATTCATCTAAATAACTAATTAATTTATTTGCTTCCCATGACTGAGTAAATCTTTTGAATACTATTGAATTGTAAAGTCCACCTGCAACTTTAGAAGAGTTGCTTTGAACTTCTTCATCAAACAAAATAAAATCAATACCCTTTAAATATAATTGCCATGCAACAATATTTCCTACTAATCCGCCACCTACAATTATTATTTTATTTTTCAATTTAATTCTTTTTGCCAATAAGTTCTTATTACGCCTAAACCATTAAAGCTTTCTTTAAAACTAAGTAAAGAATGATTTATATATTTACCAGAATTTTCTGTTGATATTCCATAATTCAAATATTTAAAAGATAATTCTGATAAATGTTTTTTAAGTTTAAATAAACAATAATGAATAGGCTTATATTTTAAATTTTCATAATCTAAAGCTGAATAAAAAATATGCCATCCATTTTTATTAATATTAAAAATTAAAAAACCACCAATAATTTTATTCTCATATTCTACAACTGGTATTTTAACTCTATTAGGATATAATTTAAATAATTTTTTTATTTCATCTAAAATATGTACGGGTTTTGTATTATATTTTTTTAAATTATTTTCAATGATAAAATAAAATTCTTCTATTTCTTTTTCTTCTGAAATAAATTTGAATGTTAGATTATAACTAATGGCTTTTTTTATATTTTGTTTAACTTTTGTTTTTGAATTATTATTATAATAATTTAAATATTCTTTTTCATTTAAATATTTAATATTTTCTAAATTATAACAAGTTGAAAGTTCCTCTGCCTCTCTGATATAATTTCTATGAAGAAGTACAAATTCTACTTGATCTAATGGGTTATTTAAAAATATTCTCGGAGAATGTCTAAACTCAATAAAATTAATATTATTTTCTTTACAAAACAATTCAATCGAATCAAATATTTCATCAATATGCGAATAAGGTAAATTATCTTTTAATACAAGTCCACCATAAGATGTACCTGGATGAGATTTTAATATTTTTATATTATTTTTTTCAATAATTGCAGCTGGAAAAATTCCAATTAATTTTTCGCCTTTATATATCATTAAGCTACAATCATTAAATCTATCGGAAGGGTGATATGAAATAAATTTTCTCTCATGAAAGATCGTTCCATTTATAGAATTTTCAATAAATTTTTCATATTCATCGAAATATTTATCTTCATATTTTACAAGGTTTATTCTGGACATCACAATTCAACTAACTGACCGTTATTTTTCAATGATTTATTCGCCGCTTCTAAAATTTTCACAACTCTATATCCCATTTCACCATTGGTAATAGTGTCTTTTCTTTCTTTAATACAATTATAAAAATGCTCTACCTCTTCTTTTAAAGCTTCTTTATTAGAAATAGCAGGTGAAATCATATCTCCAATTCTATATTGAATTAAAGATTCGTAAATATCTTCCTTTTTATCAATTCTAACCCCAGTATCATATATTTTGATTTTTTCTGCATTTTCCATGTCATCAAAAACCAACATTTTCTCACTGCCGCCAAATATTATTTTTCTAATTTTAACTGGAGACAACCAATTCACATGAATATGAGCAATAGATCCATCATCAAAATTAATATTCAAATATGCAATATTTTCAATATCTTTGTCTGAATATTTCATTACTGCAGCACCAGTGGCATTCACACTAACTGCTTTTTTACCAGTACAATATTCAATTATAGAAATATCATGAGGTGCCAAATCCCAAATCACATTTACATCATGTTGGAATAGTCCTAAATTTATTCTTACGCTATCAAAATATAATATATTACCTAATGAACCAGATTCAATAATTTCTTTTATTTTTTGAACTGAAGAAGTGTACACAAATGTATGATCTACATTCAAAATTAATTGTTTTTCTTTTGCAATTTCTACTAATTCTTTAGCTTGTTCAGATGTTGAAGTTAGGGGCTTTTCTACCCAAGTATGTTTTCCAGAAAGCAAACTATTTTTTGCTAATTCATAATGCGAAAATACAGGTGTAGCTATAGAAATAGCATCGATACTTTCATCATTAAATAAATCTTCAGGTTTATCAGTTATTTTAATATTCGGATATTGCTTTTTTACTTTTTCTAATTGTTTTTCATCTAAATCGCAGGCCGCAACAAGATCCCATGATTCTGAATTATTGAAATTTCTTAATATATGAGTTCCCCAATACCCACATCCAATTACAGCTATATTCATTTACTACTATCTTTTTTTATTGACAAAAAAGTATAAATCTATTATAAAACCTCAAATTTAAGAAGGGATATTTTGTCTGCTCTGAGCAATCTTTAAATTACCTTTAAATGTAGCATTATTTGGCTCTAATTCAACTGCTTTATTAAAATGATTAATTGCATCCTCAATTTTATTTAAAGATAATTCAACATTTGCCAAATTATTAAAATAATGCGGATTGTTTTGAACATATTGAATTGCTTTTAAATAATTAGGATATGCTCCTTCGAAATTATTATTTCTAGCCAAGTTATTAGCTATATTAAAATATAAATTTCCAACATGTTCTCTAATTCTCGTATTTCTTGGATCAACTGCAATTACTTTCTCAAAGTAAACTAATGCAGAATCAATTCTATTCATATTTGCATACATATTAGCATAATGATTTAAAAAAGAAACATGCTCAGGAGCATAAGGATATGATTCTTCCATTACTTTAATAGCTTCATCATATCTTTTCTCTTGCATCATTATTTGAGTTTTATTCATTAAAGCATTAGTAAGAAAATCTCTTGCTTGATATTCTATCTGATTAACAATTCCACCTTTACCTTCATCAATAGCAACATGCAATTCTTCTATAGCTTTGTCCCATTCTCTTGTTTGAATATAATAATAACCAACAAACATTCTCAATTTAGGATGGAATGGATATTTCTCTTTTAACTCCAAGAGCCACTTCCCACCTCTATCAATATAATCTTTCTTTTGAGCTTGGTCTTCGGTAGTTCTTGCACTATCTAAAATTGCCACAGCTGCATACCAATCATCTTTTAATACATATTCTCTTTCAGTCCAAGATATTAAGAAAAGTATAGCAATAATACT
>Ga0129345_1000596_pt1 | contig 13261 bp, 8 predicted proteins | sample CPBDNA_FD_94425 | JGI IMG/M metagenome (GOLD analysis project Ga0129345, IMG submission 94425) | Freshwater to marine salinity gradient microbial communities from Chesapeake Bay, USA - CPBay_Sum_20_0.8_DNA | ecosystem: Environmental > Aquatic > Marine > Coastal | place: USA: Chesapeake Bay...
TAATTTCACGAATTAAAAGACCTTGGCCTTCATGAAATCCTGCCTCAATTACGTCTCCTGGGCCATCTATGGCCAGTCCAAGGATATCATATCCAACAGCTAAATTGGCTACACTAGCGGGAGCAAAAACTTTTACCATTTTTGACATATTTACTTAAGAGTGTGGCCAATAAATAAAATTTCAGAAAAAACACCAGCAGCAGTTACTTCTGCTCCAGCTCCAGGACCTCTAACTACAAGAGGCCGATCCATATATCTTTCTGTAGAAAAAACAATCATATTGTCACTTCCATCTAAATGGTAAAAAGGACTTTCTTTATCCACTTTCTCAAGTTTTACTGATGCCTGACCATCTTCTAATTTTGCAATAACGCATAATTTTTTGTCGATGGTACCAGATACCAGTTCGGAAAATTTTTCATCTTCAAGAGATAGTCGATCGAAAAAACTTTTAATATCTGGAGCATCAATTAAATAGGAAGGAAGAATTGGTTCGAAGGTTATGTCTTTCATTTCTAAAGGAAAACCGACCTCTCGGGCTAGTATTAATATTTTCCTCATCACATCCAGCCCGCCTAAGTCTACTCTCGGGTCAGGTTCTGTATATCCAAAATCTAAAGCCTTTTTAACAATTTCACTGAAGAATTTTCCTGGAGCTAAGTTGTTAAAAATATAAGAAAGAGAACCTGAAAGAACTCCTTCTATCTTAATAATTTTATCTCCACTATCAATCAAATTTCTTAAAGTTGAAATTACTGGGAGACCAGCTCCAACATTAGTTTCATAACTAAATAAAACCCCTCTTTTTCTTGCAGTCTCGTGAAGGTTTTTATAGGTATTGAAATTAGAAGAATTAGCAATTTTATTAGGAGTAGAAATAGAAATACTATTTTCTAAAATATAGGAATACTGGGCTGCAACCTCCAAGCTAGCAGTATTGTCAACAAAAATACTGTTAGGTAAATTGAGGTCATTCATTTTTTTAACAAAATTCTCAATATTAGAAGCATCTGCAGAATGCTCTAAATCTTCCTTCCAACGGTAGAGGTTAATTCCGTTCTCCTGAAAAAGCATCTTTTTGCTGTTACTAATGCCTATAATTTTTAGTTCAATCCCTTTCTGAGTTTTAAGGTATTCAGATTGTTTAGCTATTTGAGTAATTAAAGCTTTGCCAATTAAGCCTACCCCAACGATAAAAAGATGAAGTTGATTCGATTCGGAAAGAAAGAATCCATCGTGTAGGGCATTTAAAGCTTTAACCTCATCTTTCTGAGACACAACAACAGAAATGTTCAGCTCAGAGGAACCTTGAGCAATAGCGACTACATTGATACCATTTTTTCCTAGGGCGTTAAATAATCTACCTGCGATTCCCGGCATGTAACGCATTTGTTCACCAATGATGGCTACTGTAGATAGATTATTTTCCACCTTAATGGGATCAACTAAATTGTTTTTTATTTCGTTTTTAAAGGTTTCCGCCAAAACCTCCTTGGCAAGTTTTGCATTCATTGGGTCTATTGCAAAACTTATAGAATACTCTGAAGAACCCTGTGTTATTAAAATTACATTGATTCCAGCTTGAGCTAGCGAACTAAATACTAAGCCTGCAATGCCAGGCACACCAAATAAACCGCTACCTTGAATCGTGATTAATGCAATTTTCGATATGGATGAAATTCCCTTTACTTCCTTTTCTTGCTTTTGGGTATTATTTGAAATTCTTGTTCCAATAAAATCTGGATTAAAGGTATTCTTGATATAAAGGGGTATTTTATTCACCATTACAGGGTGTAAGGTAGGAGGATAAATTACCTTAGCACCAAAATGAGACATTTCAAGCGCTTCAGAATAAGACATTTCTAAAATGGTAAAAGCCTTTTTAACTTTTCTAGGATCAGCGGTCAACACCCCGTCAACATCAGTCCAGATTTCAAGCAATTCTGCTTCTAAACCAGCAGAAAGTAATGAGGCTGTATAATCTGAACCCCCGCGACCTAAAGTTGTGGTAAGGCCTCCCTTAGCTGAAGCAATAAATCCTGTAACTATATGAATACCAGAGTTTTGTAAATAATACTCTTTGATTTTTTCATAAGTTAATTTTAAATCAACTTTGGCATTTCCAAAGTTTTTGTTGGTCTTTATAATTTGTCGGGCATTCAAGTATTTAGCAGGAAGACCATGTTGCTGTAAAACGTAACTAATTATGTAAGAGGAATTCCTTTCACCAAAACTAAGCACATAATCCATCGTTCTTTTCGAAGCCTCTCTCACCAAGAACACCCCAGCCAATAAGTTTTTTAAAACTTCATGATTTTTATATAGCTCGTCCTTCACTTCTTCTTTAAGAGGACCGGAAAGTAATACCTCAATAGCATCAAAATGACGTTTGCTGAATGATTCAAAAACATCTTGGTAACTAGGATCTCCATCCGAAGCACGTTGAGCCATCTCAATAAGAGAATCCGTAACTCCTCCAAATGCGGAAAAAACAACAGTGAATTCATCACCTCTTTTGAAATAAGACTTAAGAATGGAAACTATACTAAGAATCCTTTCTGGAGTTCCAACTGAGGAACCACCAAATTTCAATACTCTCATATCATTGTGTTAATTGTAGGGCTTTTTCGGAAACGGCCAAAACAAATTTAACCTTTTTTCAATATTGTCGAAAGCTTACTATTAGATCTTCAATTAGAAAAAATAATTAGATCATAGGAAGAATCAAAAGTTACCAAAAAGCTTAATGGCTTCATTTTCTTTCGATCTCATAATAGCTTTTTCTTGTTCGTTTTTATCCCCATACCCACAAAGGTGCAAAATGCCATGAGCCATTACTCTTACTAATTCAATTTCAAAATCTAATTTGAAATCCAATGCATTTTCTTTTACCCGTTCAATGCTTATGAATATATCAGCAGCGACATCGGGAAAATGTTCATATGGAAAGGTGATAATGTCAGTTAAAGTATCATGAGATAAATAAGCAACATTTAATTGGTGCAAATATTTATCGCTACAGAAAACGAAATTTATCTCCTTAAGGTAGCCTTGTTGCGTTTCAATTAATGCAAAAATCCAATTTTTATAAGTTTTCTTTTTTTTGAGTATAAATTCAATATCCTCATTAAAAAATGAAATTCGATCTTCCATCAAATTTTAAATTCTAATGTGACGGTACTTCCATTATTACAATAGCAAACACCATCGCATAATCTTTTCATGATATATACTCCCCGTCCGCCAATACAAAATAAGCGCTCCTCAGTTGTGGGATCTGGAATTTTATGAACGTCAAAACCCTTACCTTGATCAGAGACAGATATAGAAATTTTATTTTTTTCCTCAATAAGACTAATGCAAACTTTTTTATTAGAATCTTTCTTGTTCCCGTGAATTATAGCATTGCTTACTGCTTCTGTCAAACTAATTAGAACATTACCATACTGTTCTTCATCCAACCGGTATTGAGCCGCAATTTTTTTAACAAACCTTTCTAATTGGCTAAGTTCATTAGTGTTGGAAGAAAGTTCAAGCATTTTATTCTTTTGTACAAATTTTATTCAAATTTAGTGCCAATTCCATCGAGGTAATTTTCTAAAAGCTTCTTATAAAAAGGCTCTAACCCTGGAGCAACTTTACGAAAGTCCTCAATTTCAGCTTTTCTTTTTTTAAGATATTCTTCCAATGAAGGAGGAATAACTCGTTCTACTTGGTCAGCCGTTTCGGCTTTTCTCTCATTTTCCCACTCCTGCTCTCTTTCCGCTTTTTCGTGATCTAATAATTTAGTTAGTATTTTTTCCTGTCTATTAATCATTTCGTTGGTTAATTTTTTATTAACCAAATCAGTTTCAATTTTATCCATTTCATCCACTAATTCTTGTAATAAAGGATTTCCTTTTCCCTGACCTTGCAATTCTTTTATTTTTTCCTCTAAAGCTTTTCTCAAGGCTGCTTGCTTTGCAGCCATTTCAGCGAATTCCTTGGAGCTAGTACCTCCAGCTTGCTTTCCTGCATCTCGCATCTCTTGGTTTAAAGACTGTTGTCCTTCGCTAATTTTATCTTGAGGTTCACCATCATTTTGCTGCCCTTGAGGTTGGCTACACATTTGATTTCCCGACATCATTTGTGACATTTGCTGCTGCATCTGTTGCATCACTTCACTCAGCATTAGTGCCAAATCATTAGTATAAGTCATCACTCTTTGCTGAAAATTTCCAGCTAGAGGCACTTTTCTTTCTTCTAAATTCCGGATACTTAATTCCAAATTTTCTTCTACTGCAGCGACCTTTTCTGTTAAAAATGCCTCAAGTTGAAATACCCTTTTAGCTAATTCATTTAAACTGTCTTTTGCCAATGTAAAATCATCTTTTAATTTGAATTGGTTTTGTACCTGTGATACATATAAAGGAGTATTAATTGGGGTTGCGTTTATTTCTTCCATTAAAGCTTCTTGCTCAAAAGAAATACCAATTAAATTTTCCATTAATTGCCTTAGGGCCCCCATATCCTCCTGCATTTGTTGCATTTTTGAATCTTGCATCTGCTGATTCATTTGATCAGCTGCTTCTTTTAATTCCTTTGCTGCCTTTTTTTGCTCCTCCGCTGCTTTTTTATTGTTACCCTCATTTAATTGTTTTTTACTTTTATTTAGTTGTTTATCTGCTCTTTCAATATTTTCATTTGGCAGATCCATCATTTGAGATGACTTTGATTGTTTGTTTTTATTCTGTATTTGGTTTAAGTCCTCCTGTATGTTCTTGAGCTGCTCTTCATAAATCTCCATTTTATCTTGTGCTTCCTCATTGTTTTCAGAAAGAGAAGATTTTTCTTCTAAATCTTGAGCAGAATCTTCTAGATCCTCACCTAAACTCTCCAGCTTTTCAATGGCTTCTTTCATTTCTTTCTCAAACTCTAATTGTTGAAACAATTCCATTAATCGCTCAAGATTAGTTTCTAAGACTTTTTCATTTTTATTGACATTTTCCAACATCTCTAATAGTTGTTCCTTGTCCAATTGGTTCATCAACTCTTCAATCTTTTTAAGGATTTCATTCAATTCTTCATTTTGTAACTTTTCTAATTGTTCTTCCAAAGATTCTTGTTGATCCAATATTTCTTCATCGGTATTCTCTAAAATTTGTTGATTTTTAATGTTCTCATCGAATCGTTCTCTGGTATTTTCAATAATCTTTTCTAAGGCTTTCTGTTTATTAATGAGTTTCTCTAATTCCTTTCTATCCTGCCACTCTAATTCTTTTTTTTGTAGTAAGTTATTTTTGAATTTTTCAACATCTTGTCTTATTTCCTTATTTTTTTCCATTGCATTTTTCAGCCCCTTTTTTATTTCTTCCTCATTTTCTTGTTCTTTTTCCTTAAATGCTTCTTTTGTTGGTATGTTTTTTAGTTTCCTTTCGGAAAAAGAACTCTTATATCCATTTAAGGCATCGTTATCAATAATTTCGAAATAGTAGATTACTTCATCACCAGGGCCTAGTTTAAGAGTATTAAAATCAAAGTCAAATTGAAAAGCATCTTTCAGGATTCCTGAATCGTATTCTTTAATGACGAAAGAAGAGTCAATCGATAGGTCCTCTCTTTTTATAGAATAATGAAAAACCAACCTTTTGAGACCATAGTCGTCCTTTATATCCCCTGCGAAATAATAAAAATTAGGGTCCATTTCATCGGGATAACTGTTTGCTGAAATGAATGGATATTCGTCCTGAACTACTTTAATAAAATAACTTATAGAATCACTTTGAGAATCCCAACCATTCTCAACCAATACTTTGTAGCTATTGGATGCTGTTATAATTTTTGAAAGTGAAAAATCAGTTTCCGAAATTCTTTTGGTCACTTCAGGAGAAGAGGAATCAAACCTAAGAGAAACGTTGTGAGCATGTTGTGCGTGAAAAAGCCAATTTACTTGCGTTCCTTCAGGAATAGTCAAATCCCCAACATTTTGGAGCATCTCTTTATTTATTTGTGTATGATTTGGATAAACTAATGAAATCTCAAAACCCATTATCATAGGTTTAGATACTATTGAAATTTCATAATCTTTGGAAAAAACAGACCCAGAGTTAAATTTAAAACGTATGGGATCGGAAACGTTTCTAAAGACATAAGAATATAAATGGTTACCTTCTTTACGAAGTTTATATCTATAATCACCAATTAAGATATAGGCTTCATTGGGAAGGGCTTTGCCTTCTACTTTAACTTTCAAATTAAAATTGTCAAATTGATTTACCTCAAGTGCATCATTTTGAATGTCAAATTTGAAAGGAGCGGGTTTTTCGAATTCAGTATTGTTGTTGATAAATCTATAAGTACTATCGGTTAGAATGGAAGGGGCGCTAAACAAAAGGATAAGGAACAATAAAATAGGCGGCATGGCAAACCGTAAGTACCTTTTGTTATCACTAAGATTGATGGCTTTGCGAAAAGGGGTAAGTTTAATCTCTTCAGACTTTTGATCAATACTTGCCAAGATTAAAGCACTTGCTTCATTACTATTTTGTAATTGTGTATTTAACTCTAAAATATTAATTAGCTTGTCTTGGACATTTGAAAAATATTTTCCAATTATAGTTGCTGCTTCGTTATGACTAATTATTGAACCTAATTGGAAAAATTTAAAAAGTGGACCAAATACCCAAATGCCGGTTACCGAAAGGCAGGAAAGAAAATAAACCAACAATAAACTTTTTCTCAAAATGGGAGAAAAATATAAGTAATACTCACTAATACTAAAAGCTAGAAAAAGACCCAGTAAAACACCTATGCTATAAAGAGAGCCTTTAATTATTTTATTTAGGTAATACTTACGAATGAAGGCATCTAATTTAGAAATTAAAAGTTGGTAATTCTCCATTCTATCCATAACCAGATTTTATTAGTGATTTAAATTGCAACGGTTAAATACACCCATTGGTTGCTCAAATAAGCACAAAATGTAATATACCAAGTTATTTGAATGCAAAATACAGATCTGTTAAAGTTCTATCTTTTTCTGTAGCTAAAATTTTTTGAAGCAAAACATTAGCTTCAGTTTGCAAACCCGTCTCAAAATTGGTCCAGACCTTTGCCAATTGATAAATGGCATAAGTTGCCCCATATTTTCTTAGTCTTGAATTACGCTTATCTGTAGCAATTTTGTAAATTGAGGCAAGGCCTTTTTCAGGAAATAGAGATAAATAACTTTCGTAAAAATTGGTGGAATGGATATCCCTAATGGAATAAAGATGCTCTTCAAAAAAGGAAATTTTATCGAGTGCTTTTCTTTGAGAATAAATTTTACCCAAAGCATTGGTAATAGATGATTCAGGACGACGCTCAAGGGAAGTAATAAATTCAATTTGCTTAATTCTGGGATTAAGCGCAATAAAGGTTTCAATAATTTCAGCTAAAACAATTGGAGAATCTTCTAGTGCTAACCTATTAATCAGGTATTGGGTATTTCCTTTTTTGGAGATATTTCTTAAAACCCGCCAAGCCATCGCTCGAATTTCAGCACTTTTATCATTAGTTCCAATATTTGATAGCTTTTCTTCAAAAACTTGAAATTCATGATCCTCAATAGCTTGAAGAGCTAATCTTTGGAAAACATCAGACGAATTAAGCCCCCAACGTATTAATTTTTGTTTAGCACCAGTGTCAGACAACAGCATTATTGATTGGAAAGCCTGGATTTTCCAACTAATGTTAACAGGTAGGTCAATGATTTTTTCCCATTGATTCAAGTTATAATCAACGGAGAACTCTGCAAGAAGATTTCGTTGAGGATCTAAAATTACAAGTTCCGGAGGTACCTCAAGATCAAGTGATATTTGTTTTTTCCCTTTAGACATAAAGAAATCAAATTCTTTATAAATTCCTTGGATTACATATCCAATTTTAACAGGGAACGAAAAAAGACGATGTGATTCTTCCTTGAATGCATTCTCTTGAGTGATGGTCAAATCAAGACTAGAAGAAGTAGAATCATATTGAGATTCGAAGGTAATTCTGGGGTGTCCAGGTTGAAAAAACCATTGGTCAAAAAATGGCTTAAGGTCTAAGCCGCTAATTTTTTCAAAAGACCACCTCAGATGGTCAATTTCAGTATTAGAAAATTCATTCTCGCGTAAGTAGGTGGAGATACCATTGAAAAAACCTATATCACCTAGATAAATTCTTAGCATATGTAATATGGCACCTCCCTTATTGTAGGTATGTGTATTGAAAAGTTTTTCAGGATCGGAATAATAATAAGAAATTACGGGTAAAGGCCCAGAAAAATAGGCATCTTGAAAGTATTCCTGATTATTGATATATCGGTGATATTCACCAGCTTCACTTCCATGAAAGTGAGCAATCCAAAGTGCTTCGCCATAGTTAGCAAACCCTTCATTTAAAGTAATATTAGCCCAATTTTCACAAGTGACTAAATTACCAAACCAATGATGTACTAATTCATGAGCAACAATAGCATCATTTCCTATACCACTAATTTCATTTTCATACCCCTGAACAAAATCACCATATATTACAGCAGTGGTATTTTCCATTGCTCCAGTTACAAAATCTTGTACAATAATTTGTTTGTAATTAGGCCAAGGAAAAGGGTATAAAAAGGTATCAGAAAAGAACTTGATCATATCCTTTACCCGGCCAAATATGCTGGAAATATTATTTTTATAACCGGGCTGTACAAAATATTCTAAGTCCGTAGTGCCGGAGGAATCTACATGGTGATCAAATTGACCTACAATAATTGCAGTAAGATATGGGGCGTGAGGGAGGCTTAGTTCCCAATGATCTGTTTTAGTGCCATTATTATGGAATTGAGTGCTTTTTAAATGACCATTCGAGATAGACGTTAAAGAAGTATCTACAGTTATAGAAATAGATTGGGTAGCCTTTTCATTGGGCTGATTGATGGTGGGAAACCATTTGGCACTCCATTGAGTCTCTCCTAATGTCCAAATTTCTTTTCTTCTTTTAGTTGTAGCATCTACTTGTACAAAGTATAACCCTTTATCATCACCATTGCTTTGGTGATTTTCACTTGAAGAAGGAATGACTTGATAATGGATGAATACTTCTAAAGTATCATTAGGATTAATAATTCTATGGGGATCAATTTTTAATTTTTCACCATCATAGGTGTATCGAAAATCTAGGGGTAAATCGTTGGAAAGTAGAGCAATAGAGTCCAAACTAAAATTGATACAATCAATTTCAATGAAATCCTGAGGATAGTGAAAAGGCTTTAAAAGTAAAGCTGCCTGACCGATAACTTTTTCTTCCTCCCAATCAAAGGAAAGGTTTAAATCTGTATGCAGGAGATCTAAGGTTTTTGGAAGTGTTCCATGATATTCCCGATAGTTTTCATATTCATTAGTTTTAGAGGCTGAAATTATTAATGTGTCTAAAAAAGTGGTATTAGACATCTCATACTCTAAAACGGAGTTGCGGTAAACTGGATTGCAAGATGAAATGAAAAAAGCACCGCCTAGTAAGGCAAAAATAATTCGCATTCAGGTTCAGATCAAATGCTTATTCAAAAACTCCTCTAAAATAAGGTTAAAACTTTCCTCTTGTTCCATCATTGGTGCATGTCCACACTTGTCAATGAAATGTAATTCAGAATGAGGAATAAGTTCCTTGAATTTTTCACCGACAAAAGGAGGAGTGACTTTATCTTGGTTGCCCCAGATCAATAGACAAGGCGCTTTAATATCCTGCAGATGATCACCTAGATTATGCCTAACTGCGGATTTAGCCATGGCAATAATTCTAATTGCTTTTCCCCTATCGTTAACAGTGTCAAACACCTCATCAACCAACTCCTTAGTTGCGGTTTGAGGACTATAAAAGGTATCTTCTGTTTTCTTTTTAATAAAATCGTAATCTCCTCGTTTAGGAAAGGTAGAGCCCATAGCACTTTCAAAAAGGCCAGAAGAGCCTGTTAAAGTTATGCTATTAACTTTTTCAGGATGTTCTAGGACATAAAGTAATGCGATATGACCTCCCAAAGAATTACCTAGTAGATGAACCTTATCATAACCTTTGTACAATAAAAACTCATGAACATAGCCAACTAAACCTGAAACAGACAATTTTCTTAAAGGCATTTCAAAAATAGGCAGGATTGGAACAATTACGTTGTACTTAGAACCAAGTTGACTGATAATTCCTTCAAAATTACTTAATGCTCCAAATAAACCATGTAGGAGAACCAAATTAGCACTACCTCCTTTGGTCTCAATAAATTTGAAATTTTGTTCTTCAAAAACCTCGTAACTCATTAGGTTCAAATTTTGATTTTTGGCAATCTACGGTTTAAAATTGGGATTAAAAATTATAACAGTTTGCTAAAATTAATGAGCATAATTTTTTGTGTTGGAAGGTTTACCTACCTTTCTACAGAATTTACTAATTTTCGTTTTAAATATTATATTTGTAGCTTGTAACATAGGAATATTACAAGAAACCAATATTTATTCTCAAATTTAAAAAAGAAGAACATGCGTCTGATTACTAAACTGATGATTTTAACTCTGGCATTAAGCACCATGCAATCCTGCGTATCTAAAAAGAAATACGATGAGCTTTCGGCTTCTAAAGAAGCTTCAGATAAGGCATTAGCTGAAACCCAAGCTAGAGTAGCACAATTGGAAACGGCCAACACAGATTTACAATCCACTATGGAATCTGAAAAAGAGCGGCTTAATGGAGAATTAACTTCGTTAAAAAGCGACATGAGCGCAACTAAGACCCAATTATCTCAAGTTCAAGACAAGCTTGATATGAGTGAGTCCCAATTAAGTGCCATAAAAGCGGAAATTGATCAAATCTTCGGAGGATTTGAGGATAGTGGATTTGAACTACAGGAAATGGATGGAAGATTGTATGTTCAAACTTCTACCCCTGTAAGGTATAGAAGTGGATCTGCAAGACTTAGTAAAGCGGAGAGAGATGCGTTAACTGCTCTAGCCAATACAATGAAGGAAAACCCTTCCTTAAGGTTATTGGTAGAGGGACATACAGATACAGATAAAATGGTTGAAGGAGCTCCATATCAAGATAATTGGGATTTGAGTATTGCAAGGTCAATGGGCGTTGTAAGATATCTAATTAGCAAAGGAGTTAGCCCTGACCAGGTAGCAGCTGTTGGAAGAGGAGAATTTATGCCTGCAGGGGACAATTCATCCGCTGAAGGTAAAGCAGATAACAGAAGAACAGTTTTATTGCCAGATGGTAATTGGGGCGTTGTTGTAAATGCTCTTAAAAAGAACTAAGAATATTTTAAAGAAATTTTGAGTAACGGAATCATCTTGGAAAAGGTGGTTCCGTTATTTTTTTACAATGGTTCTATTTTTAGATTCAGAAATACAAGTGAAAACGCCTTGAGCATCACCAGATAAATTGGATCTTAGAGGACTTGGCACACCAAAAGGATTTGTACTCCCGTCGATAGCTTGCTGCACACTTTCCAAAAAATTATGATACTCCTCTGTGATATGATAAATGGAATTATAGACAGTGTCCTCAGAGTTGAATATATAGCCGCTGCCAAAAACAAAAACGGAATCTACAAAAAGATCGTCGGTGATGAAATCTTGAATTGGTTCATCAGAATTATTCCCTAACATTAATACCCTTCTATAAAAATTTATTTCATTAGGAAAATCCTTAAAGTAAGTTAAAATTCTAGCCAAAGAGTCTTTTTGGTCAAATTCAACTAAGATGCTGTCGATTGGAACAGTATCTAAAAAAATCGAAGAAGCTGTTATATGGTTTCCATTGGATAACAGGATATTTAGATATATACTATCCTTTATATTGTATTCAACTAGATTAGAATTTGAATAATTATATAACTTTTGATTAACGGGATCGATTTGAAGAGTATTTTCCAATTCATATTTATTCAATCCTTGAGAAATAGAGACTTGAGCACCATTTAAAAGAAAAGATTCGGAAAATAATGGATTGTCTAATGATAGATTATCAAAATAGGGAGAGGTTTTTGTAATTAGCAATCTAAATGGTTCATTGGGAACCAGATAACATTCCACAAAAACTTCATCTTCGTAATTTGGTAATTGTATATCAATTTCTTTTTCCAAATTGCAGCTAGAGATAGATAAGCAACAGCAAAGAAATAGGGTAAAACCTTGCACGTACTTCATCATAACGAATTAAAATTTAAAGGTCCAGGTAAGGGCTGGAATTATTGGGAAAAGAGAGACTTGGTTAGCAATAATTTTTTCAGGAAAATTAAAAGCTGTATCCGAATCGGGACCATTTAATAATTGATACTGAGGCTCTAAAAAAATAAAAAAAGTATTACGCCTATCATAGGCATTTATAAGATTGAAAGACAAAGTACTTTCACCCCATGTTGGAAAGAATTGATAATTGACGCCAATATCTAGTCGGTGATACGCAGGTAATCTAAAATTATTTCTGTCTTCAAACAAAGGCACAACAGGCGAGGCATTTCCATTTACCACATCTTGGAAATAAGTCCGACCTGTTGGCAACCAAGCCAAATCTCCTGACCCATATACGAATGTTGCTGATAACGCTATTCTTTTAGAAATTTCATAAAAAAGGACTAATGAAAAATCGTGTCTTCTATCGTAGGGGGGTGAGAAATATCCTTTTTGATTAAAAGTCCCATTGGACGAAAGAGGGGAAAAATTGCCTCTATTTACAAAAGCTAAAGTATATCCAATCCATCCAGTAAAATCACCTTCTTTTTTTTCGAGTTCCAATTCTATTCCTCTTGCATATCCATCTCCAATAGCGAATTCATCTTCTAGGTTACTGGAAACAAATAATTGAGCTGCATCAACAAATTCTATGACATTTTTAAATTCCTTATAATATCCCTCCAGATTAATTTTCCACATTGGGTTAATGACCCAGAGCAAGCCCACTGCTATTTGACTAGAACGTTCTGGAAGAACAGAATTAGTTGAGGGGTACCAAATGTCAGTTGGCAATCCTACTCCGGCGCTTCGCACGAGATGCAAGTATTGAATCATACCGGAATAGCTAGCCTTTAAAGCAACGTCATCACTGAGAGAGAAGTTAGAAGCTAACCGTAATTCTGGATAGGTAAATGATTTTTGATTCTGTAAAAACCCTGAAACCCGCAGTCCTAAATCAAATTTTAAATGAGAATTTATTTGGATTTGATTAGAAAAATATCCACCCCACTCAAAAGCGGATAAATTATTTCCGGAGGAAAAAGAAACTA
>Ga0129345_1000597_pt1 | contig 13244 bp, 24 predicted proteins | sample CPBDNA_FD_94425 | JGI IMG/M metagenome (GOLD analysis project Ga0129345, IMG submission 94425) | Freshwater to marine salinity gradient microbial communities from Chesapeake Bay, USA - CPBay_Sum_20_0.8_DNA | ecosystem: Environmental > Aquatic > Marine > Coastal | place: USA: Chesapeake Bay...
ACCCACGACACACTGACTTCAGATGACTTCTAGTTCCCTTGCGCTCTGGTCCCCGGAGCAAAAGCAGCTGATCGCCAGCACGATCGCGCCAGGTTGCAGCGCTGATGAGCTGCGGATGTTCGCCTATGCGTGCCAACGCACCGGCTTGGATCCGTTCTCGAAGCAGATCTACGCCATCAAACGTGGCGGCAAGATGACCATCCAAGCTGGCATCGATGGACTGCGCAGCATCGCTGAACGCACCGGCCAGCTCGACGGATCGGAAACGTTCTGGTGCGGCGAGGATGGCGAATGGAAAGATGTGTGGCTTGGCAGCAAACCACCAGCCGCGGCCAAGACCATCATTCACCGCAAGGGCAGCCAGCATCCGTTCGTTGGTGTTGCGCGTTACGCGGATTACAACGCCGGGCAAGGCTTGTGGAGCAAGATGGGCGCTGCGATGATCGCCAAATGCTCCGAAGCGCTGGCGCTGCGCAAGGCATTCCCGGCTGATCTCAGCGGCGTCTATGGCTCTGAGGAGATGGAGCAAGCCGAGGAGATCCAAGCTGTGACCGTCACCGCTGAACCGGCACCGGCAGCACCTGCAGGCGACGAGAAGGTGTTCAATGCCGGCAAGGCTGCTATCGCCAAAGTCATGAGCGTCAATCAACTCAAGGCGCTGCAGGAACGCATGGAAGCCCGCTCGGGAGATCTTAGCGATGAGCAGATGACGCAACTGCTCGAACTGCTGATGGCGAAGGAGCAGGAGCTGAATGCTGCTGCTGACGTGGAAGAGGATCCGTTCGCTGATGATTGAACCAAACCTCACTACTGAACAACTCGCTAAGCGTTGGGGCGTCAAACCCGGCGCGATCAAGTACCAACGCGCGCGTAGCATTGGCCCTGAATATGTGACCCTGCCACGCGTCGGCCTGCCTGCTGGTACGCCACGGGTTCGTTATCCACTTGCCAATGTCCTCGCCTTCGAGGAAGCCAACAACATCACACCATTGAACTGAACATCATGAGCCTTTACGTCAACGGCATCATTCGCATCATCACCAAACCCGAAGCCCGCTATTTCGAGAGCGGCAATTCAGTCGTTAACTTCGTGGGCGGCATTCACGAAGGCAAAGACAAAAACGGCAATTACATCAAAAACGCCATTGACTGCGAGGTCTGGGGCAAGATCGGCGAGGCAATTGTGGATCGCTGCAAGCTCATGGATTCGATCATGGTGACCGGCAGCATCAAGCGCCAGGACTGGGATGACAAGGAAACCGGCGCTAAGCGCAGCAAGCATGTCCTTGTTATTGGGCGATTTGAATTCCTGCCGCGGAACACCAACGACGCTCAACAGCCAGCAGCAGCAGCAGCACCGATCAGCGATGAGGAGGTGCCGTTCTGAGCCAGTAGCCAGATGGCGTGCCATGTTCCGAACAGCAGCATGGCACCCATGAGGCCGGACCAAAACGCAACGCGGATCTCATGATCCCGGATTGCGCGATCGATTGCTGATTGGATTTCATCAGGAGTCATGGCTAGATCATGGGCAGCGCCAGCAGCTGCTGCCGTAGCAGCTGCAACCAATCAGCAAACCGGCACACAACACAGCTAAGCGGAGCTGAATAGGGTCGATAGTGGTCTCACCGGAGGCAATCGGCCCTCCACACGGCAGCCCAGAGGCTGCGATGATCATGACCACCGCCACTGCGGTTCTGGCCACTGTTCCCGCTTCCTTCCGCGGTAAGCGTCGCGTTGCCGGTGGTGCTGAGCAGCAGCTGCGGAATCTTGAGCAGCAGTCCAGCTGCTTCACCACCAAACAGCTGGCTTATGGCGTGATGTATGCCGATGCCACCGGACGAGCTACCGGCACCGTCTCCATGGCGCTGCGTCACGCTACGGCATGGCAAGCAGCGCAGCTGATCGCCGCCATGCACAAAGATGGCTTGACCTTGATTGCCGAGGTCGCCAGCTGGCTCAACGCCAACGCCATGACCGTGCTCAGCTGAGCCGGTCAGCAAGGTGTCACAACGCACAGCGCAACACGGCGCAGCATGGGCACAATAGATGCACGCCACAAGCCGGATAGCGAGCGCCGGATTCTCCGCCCTGGACAAGAGAAGGGTCAGCCACGGGGGAGCTGCGATCCCCCACCTATTCCCCACCACCCCATGACTATCACCATCCCCACCGATGAGGCCCTCGGCCTCCAAATCAAGCGCATCATCGCCGCTGTGGCCGCTGTGGCCGTGGCGTTCTACGTCGCCGGATACACGCTCGGCACTGCCGTTCATTGGCTCAGCGCCAACTTGACGCGGCTTCCTGTTGTTGCATTAACCACCCTCACCACCACTTCCGACCATGCTGACCCGCATCCTTTTGTTCCTGCTGCCCACGGCGACGATCGCCCTGGTGCTCGCCGACCACGGCAATCCCAACCTCAACCCAGCCGTTCAGGAGTCGGGTTCGCATGAAAAAGTTCTACTTTGCCATTCCCGAAGCGAATGTATTTGAAGTGGTGCGTGCTGCGTCATTCACCGAAGCAAAGCAGCTGGTCGCTAAAGACTGGCTGCCCTACTGGAGCAAAATCCAATGGCTAAATCATCCGCAGACTTCGAGCCCGGCGACATCGTTTACATCCGCGGCAACCGCCGCCAATGGGTTGCGATCGTTGAACGTGCAGATGTGATGACACCATTCCCGCATTACATCTGCCAGAAGGAAGACGGCAGCCAGCTGCAAATCAGCAAGTTAGAGCTATCGGCCAACCCGATCGATCCGCATTAGGAGGGACTTGCGCCGCCCACCACCCACAGGTTTGCGGCGCTATCCCGAGCACACCTTATCGACACCCATGGAGACTGACTTCTTGACCACTGAACAACTCGCCGCCAGGCTTGGGTTGAAGCCTGCAACACTCAAGGGCTGGCGGTATCGCGGCATCGGGCCGGAATGGCATGAACTGCCACGTGCTGGCCGCAGCCCACGACAGCCGCGTGTGCAGTACCGATTGGAAGACGTTGAGCGCTGGGAGGCGACAGGTGATGAATGATCCCTACTTCCGCGTTACGACGCTGAGCCGCACTGAGCAGCCGCAGACGCTGATCTGGCAGGCAATGCACCAGGACTACAGCGAGCAATGCGTCGCATACGAGACTCCGCCATGCGAGTCAGAAGCTGGCAGGATTGCTGTTAAGCGGCTGCTGCAAGGCGGACGTGGCCATTACGGCCCACTGGAGCATCCGAGCATCACATTCAGCGTTGGATGGTTCCCGCATTCGGTGATGCAGCAAGCCCGGACCCATCGGGTTGGCGTGAGCTTCGATGTGCAGTCGATGCGTTACACCGGTCAGCGTGTGGTCCGGGTTGATCGCGGCGACATTGGCATTGACATCGAAGAGGTCTTCTACTTGCGGCCTGTTGGCGAATACACCGACCGGCAGGGCAAGAAGTACGCCTACACCGCAAAGCTCAGGGCAGAAGATGTCGAGCGCTGCTATGACGCAGCTGAAGCATATGCGTGCAAGCTAGAGCTGGGCTTCGCCGAGGAACACGCCCGTGGGCTGCTGCCGTTCGACTTCCGCCAGCATTTCGTCGTCAGTTTCAGCCTGCGGGCTTTGATGCACTTGTTGGACCTGCGTGCCAAAGCTGATGCTCAATGGGAGATCCAGCAGCTATGCGAACTGGTGTGGCCTCACTTCGAGGCATGGGCACCCGAGATCGCCATCTGGTATCGCGATAACCGCTGGGGCAAAGCGAGGTTGGCGCCTTAATCCAACCATTTCTGTTTTTCTTCTCACTTCACTTTTGCTATGGACACTATCTCAATCAATGGCGTTGAATACATTCGCGCCGATTCCATTCCTGCTGCAAAACCTAACGGTAACCGTGCCGTGATCGTTGTTGATCGTGGCTGGATCTTTGCTGGTGATGTCACCCGCGAAAATGGCCGCATCAAACTGAGCCGAGCAGTTTGGGTGTTTACCTGGCAATCTTGCGGCTTTAGCAAAGTCATCGAAGATCCGAGCAAGGCTGACATCCGCCCCATGGCCGATGTGGACATTCCCGAGGGCGCCGAAATTTTCTGCGTACCAGTCAATGAGCACTGGGGGCTGGATTGATGTTCAGGGCAATCGGCTACGGCTTCGGCGACGGCTCCGGCTACGGCTACGGCGACGGCTCCAGCCTCGGCTTCGGCGACGGCTCCGGCTACGGCTACGGCGACGGCTCCGGCTACGGCCTCGGCTTCGGCGACGGCTCCGGCTACGGCTACGGCGACGGCTCCGGCTACGGCTACGGCGACGGCTCCGGCTTCGGCACTTGCAGCCCTAATCGTCGCAGGAGGGCGAAGTGACTGAATCCCGCCGCGAGCGCTACTTGAAGGCGCTTGAGATCGCCGAACGCCATGGCAACAAGTTCATGGCTGCCAACATCCGCGCTGAGCTGCGGAAGCTCAATGCGGAGCCCAACACCACACAGGAGGCACCATGATCAACCAATTGAGCTAACGCCACCATCACCCTTATGGATTTCTGATGAGAGAGCCAAGATTCACATGCGAAAGCTGTGGCAGCGTTGAATACGAAGTGATCGAAACGCGAAAGCAATCAGATTACGTTCGTCGTCGCATTGCCTGCAAACGCTGCAACCACAGGATCACCACCTACGAAATCTCCGAGCGCCAGTTCGCACTCTGTCAGTCTGCATTAGCCGCGCAAGTCAGCATCTTGCGCGTCGCCGGCAAACTGCGTGCCATTCTCAATGATCTCGAATCGTCATGACATCCTCCTCACTCACGCTCTGGACGCCAGAGCAACAGCAGCTAATCACCAACACGATCACCCTTCGCTGCCATGAATGACCAACACCACCCGATCACCCCACCACCGGAGCTTGCTGCCCAGTGGGTCGCTGATATTTACGGCGACCCAGCCATCCCTCTCCACCCCATCACTCTTCGCCTGGTAGAACGTGCCGCCCAATGGGGCGCAGATCAAGAATTGGAGGCGACTCTGGCTGAAGTCAGCTTTCTAAACAGCCGTGCCCTTGCTGATCGCCTCCGCACCGCCCGCCGCCCGAAGCCGCCGACTTTGAAAGAGCAAGCGCTTAAAGAGCTGAACAAAGTAGACATACTTTGGGACACAACAGAGTTCAGCCAAGAAACCTTGAATTCACTCGACACCATCCGCCGCGCACTGGAGGAGCTTCCCGATGACTGATTTTCTACTCTTCGTGTTCACCACCGCCTGCCTATTCGCAGTCGTGTTTCTGATCTGGGACGGCGCTAATGGGAGGAAGCGATGACTGAACTTTCACCCGCCGCGCAGGCTGTATGGGACGCCTATGAACTTGTCGATTGCGATCCTTACGAGATTGATCCCCGCAAAGCTGGACTTTCCGCTGCCCTGGAGGCTGTCGCAGATCGGGTGGTGCCATACGAGAAAGCGCCCGACCTTATGCGCAGCCCCGATCTTGAGCGACTCGCTCAGCGGCAACACACTCGGACCCAACTCCTCGCCATCGCCGACGAGCTGCGCGGCGCCACCCCCACGGAGACACAACAGCAATGACTAAATACTTCTGGAAACATTGGCCGGAAGGTTGTCCCGAGTGCGGCGGGGCGCTTCAGGTCTTTAGTGACTGCCACGAAGACGATTGTGCTTGTGATGGCGACAAGGTGCGCTGCCCCGAGTGCGGCACTATTGGCCAGATCAGCGTCGATGCGGAAACGCCTCCCTATGCCGTCTTTCTTGATTGGGACTTCACTCTTGATTGGGACTTCACTGCTAATGACTGACACCGAACGCGATCTGATCCAGCGCATGGCCAATGAGCTGGATCTGTACCGGCAGATGTTACGAGACGACTGCACATCGACGCATCCATTGGCTGATGAAGCCCGCGCCTTCCTCTCCCAGCCCGAGCCGGAGGGGCCGACGGTCATGGAAATCATCGAGCTGGCTGATGAAATCGAAGCGGAAGGGCTAGGACAAGTTGATCTCGTTCGCCGTGCCCTCGCCCGCTGGGGTAAGTAACTAATGGATTACTGGCAACGATTGATGCTGTCCTTGCGGTTAAAGCGTTCGCCGATTTTGACGCCAAGCGAATTGGCGAAGCAAGAGCAAGCTGCCAAGCTGCGGCGACTTGATCCGTCGCTACAGTGAGGTCACTGAACCGCATCTCATGGCGGCAGACGAACAGCTGAAGTTCACCTGCCGCCGGTCGCGTCGTTGCCGTGAGAAGCTACCCGCTGAACTGCTGTATCGCGATGAAAGCAGCGGTGAGCTGTATTGCAAACCAGGCCATTGCCCACAAGGTAAAGGCGACACGCAGGAAGCGCTGACGCAGCTGCAGATCGAGAACCGCCGACTGCGGGAACAGGTGCGTAGCCAGGGCAGCGACCAGGACAGGCTGCTGACGAAGGTCGGAAGCCTGCAGGAGCAGCTAGCTACGGCCCTGGAGATCCGCGACATTGAGCAGCCTGCGCCGCTGGCTGCAGTCGCCACAGGCACGCGCAGTGAGACCGTTCCGCTGCTGCTGTGCTCTGACTGGCATTGCGGCGCTGTGGTGGATCCTGCAACAGTCTGCGACTTGAACCGCTACGACGTGGACATCTTCCACGAACGCGCCGCCAACCTGTTCCGCAACACGCTGCGGGTTGTGCGAATGCTCAGATCCACTGCGCAAGTGAGCAAATGCGTGATCTGGTTGGGTGGTGATCTGATCGACAACTGGCTGCATCCTGACCAAGTGGAGACGCAGATCCTCAGCCCAACGCAGCAGCTGATCGAATGTGAACGCGCGATCGTCGCTGGCTTGGATCACCTACTCGAACACGGCGAGTTTGATCAGATCATCGTGCCGTGCAGCTTCGGCAACCACGGCCGCACAACGGAGAAGATGCGAGCCGGGAATGCCGCGGCCACTAGCTACGAATGGTTGATGTATCAAAGCCTCGCCCGCCACTACCGGCAAGAGTCGCGCATCAGCTTTGACATCAGCAACGGGAACATTCTCTACGTCGATGTGCTCGGCCATAAGCTGCGGTTTCACCATGGCGACGCGATCCGGTATGGTGGCGGAGTTGGCGGCATCACCATCCCGCTGCAGAAATGGGTCTACAGGCAGGATCAAGGCATCAAAGCCGATCACACGTTCATGGGCCACTTCCACCAGCTGACAATGGGGCAGAACTGGTCAGTCAACGGCAGCCTGATTGGCGCCACGCCCTATGGCATGAAGCTCGGATTCGCCCCGGAGCGCCCGCAGCAGCTGCTCCGCTGCATTGACTCAGAACGAGGATTCACGATCTCAGCGCCTATCCTTACTGACTAGGTGGATCACTGCATCGATGGCTGCTACCTTGTGCCACGTCGTCACGCCAAACGTCAATTCAGGCAATCGATACTCGAAGCATGGGAACACCGCTGCGCCTACTGCGGCAAACCAGCCACAACGCTGGATCATGTGCGACCACGCAGCAAAGGCGGCCAGACCGATCGCGCGAACCTGATCAGCTGCTGCGCGTCATGCAATTCGCGCAAGGGATCTGATGACTGGGTGATGTGGTATCGCCTGCAGCCGTTCTGGACTGCTGAAGCGGAAGGCACGATCTGGTTGTGGTTGCACCAAGATCAGTGTTAAGATGCGCCGGTCTTCCCCACCACCCACTGATGTCTGAAGTAATGCGCGATTATCTCAATGTGATCGGTCAGTATCCGTTGCTTACAACAGATCAAGAAATCAAGCTGTCCAGGCGCGTCAAGCGTTGGCAGGAGCTGCGTGATAAACCAAACCCGACCAATGCTGAACGCCGTGAGATTAGGTCTGGGCTTCGCGCGCGTGAGGAGCTGGTGAAATGCAACCTAAGGCTTGTGGTGCATGTAAGCCGTAGGTTTGCCATGCGGATCCGTGGTGCTGGCATGGATCACATGGACTTGATCCAAGAAGGTACTGTTGGATTGCAACGCGCAGCGGAATTATTCGATGGCACCAAAGGATATAAATTCAGCACCTATGCATATTGGTGGATACGACAAGCGATGAATCGCGGGCTTGAATCGTATGACCGTGTTGTAAGGATCCCCACTAACGCATTGGAGAAAGTCAACCGTGCATTTAAGATCAAGAACGAATACAGACAAGCGCATGGCGTGTTGCCAACATTAGATCAAGTTGCTGAGATCATGGGCATGAAACCAAATGATCTACGGATGATCATGGAGCGTTCAACAATGCACACCAGCCTTGATGTGCTTGCGAAAGAAGATGGTTCACCGTTAGTTGATATGTTATCCAACAGCGAGGATTTGTACGATGATGTCAATGCTAAAGAGAGGCACGCTGAGTTTTATTTTGCTTACAACCAACTTGATGACTTCGATCGAGACATCATCGCAAAACACTTTGGGCTGCTTGATAACGAACCAATGACGCTACTAAAGATCGCGCAGCAGCACAATGTATCACGTGAACGCATCAGGCAACGCCGTGATCGCGCATTGATTAAGATCAAGCGTGCATTGGGTAAGACTGCTACGTTTGAATGTCAAGGCACGCTGCCATTGCTTCAAGTTCAATGATCCGGCCAGTCGCTTGTTTCAATAACTGTTGCTGCATGTGGTTCTGGCGTATCAGGCTTGAACACAACTGCCGAATCTGATCAGCGCTGCCTTGATGCAACGGCACCCGAGCTTGTTTCTCTAGAGTGAGTTGCTCCTCAACGGGGAGTTCAACGATCATCCATTGCGCCCAACCCATGAAACCTCCAACGATTGAAAAGATAGGTGACGTATGGCGCGTCACCTATGCTGGCATGATAAAAGAACACCGCCAAGAATGGCAGGCCCGTATATTTTATCAACAAGCAATTCAACTTTACTCTCAACGCATGAGGCGCGTATTTTAACCCTTGCTTCCGGTGACTCCTCGGTCACGGTTATATCTACCAGTCTCGGAATAGTCCCGAAGTGGCGATGCGCACATTCTGTGAAACACCATTTGACCAATTTTCAGGCCAGGGTATAACGGCAAGTCGTGAAATCTGCGTGCATTTTTGAGTTCAAGCGTGAGCTTGCTTCCATGCCAGCCTGGGTCGCAAAATCCCGCAAGCATGTGCTCATACCCTTCGCGTGCGCGGCTTGATTTCAATACAAACTGACCAGCGATAAATCTTGGCAAGTTGAATGTTTCCAGTGTTTCTGCCAAGCAAAACTCATTCGGCAGCAACCAGTACGGGTGTTCTTCTGTGCGCTTGCTGATGTCAATCTCAATCAAGTCACGTTGATCGGCGACTTCGATCATCAGGTGACTGCCGAGTCTTACATCGATACTGGCTGGGTTGACAAGTGCAAGGTCAAACGGTTCAACCATCGCACCTTGTTCTGCGTGCGAACGGATCTGCCAATCGCTAAGAATCACGATTCAAAATTCAGGCTTCACCAGAATAGCCCAACCTGTATTCGGACCGTCGATCTCCCAGCGTCGCAACCAATTCTTACGGCTGTACTCGACGCGAGCACCGCGAGAAATGTGGTTGCTGATGTAGCCGCCGTTCTTCATGTCAGCTTCACCATTCGGGTCGTTGTGAACGATCGTGTCTTCGGTGTAACCGATCGCTACAGTCCAGTGTCCGCCGCCGGTAGGTGCCGTGACGCGGCCTTGATGCAACCACCCAACAGCAACAGGGCGACCGGCGTCGATCTCGGCTTCGAGTGTTGCGGCTGAGCAATCGGTGCGGAACCGTGCATCAAAGCCCAGTGACCGCAGCGCTTTCACTTGCGCTTGCGCATCGGTCGTGTCGCCAAATCGAGCGCGGATGATGTTGTATTCATCATCGGAATCCACCTGACCGTGATACCGAGCGATCATTGCGCAGGAGCTACTGAAGCATTCGCGGTATCCGGTGCCGCTCATGTTGTCAAGTTGGTACTCGTAAGGCACATCAAGGATCAACCCTTCGCTGCCGAACTGCGACTGCATGATCGCAATCAGCTTTTCGGCGTACCTTGGATCGGTTGCATAACCTTCGCGCACGAGCAACCGAGCGCATTCGTTGCGATCATCAGCGCGATTCACGCCTTTGTGCTGTTCGTAATCCTTGTACCAGCGTGAGACGAGGTACTCAACGCAAGCTGCAAGTGACGGGAAGTCAATGAAGCTATCGGTGATGGTGACCCATTGCCCATCCAAGAACTCGCGTGTTGTGGTGGATGTGCCGCCACCTTTGAGCCCTACGTAATTGTGCTGGCCTGAGATGTGCTTACCCCAACCCGATTCAAGCGCCCATTGAGCTGCGACGACTTCAGGGAACTTGGCGCCAGCAACTGCAGCGGCGGCCATGACGCCATTCCAGTCGTTGTCGTAACTGGCAGGCGCCTCAACTGCCGATGACCACGTTGAATACCAGTCTTGATCGCGACCAAGCAAACCAGGAGCTGCGGCATTGATGGCTTGCTCCAGTTCATGGATCGCAGCATCCTGATGTCCAAGCCGCTTGTAGTACCTGAACAGGTCAATCAGTCGGATCGGTGTCATACCAAGGAGCACGGATGTGTAGGTCGTCGAGCCGCACTGGTGGCTGGACCGTAGGCGGCTGACTGCGATGCCAGCTTTCGATCTCAGCATCCAGTCTGGGTTTTAAGGTCGCGTCAAATTTGCGGCGGTTGGCGGCACGTTGCAGATCCTGCAACGGCGAGCGCGTGTCGAACCGCCACAGCCAGCGAGTCAGCCCTTTTTTGCTTTGATCGAGCGCAACGCGTGAAACACCAGCTGGATAACGCTATTGTCACGCAGCGGCGACAGGGCGATGATCTCGGACGCAGCGGCCACGATGATCCAAGTGATCGGGCTGGACAGGATTTCTTCGATGTGCATGGGATGCAGATGACTCGTAACCTGATCCTAGCGCCCTTTGTTTTCCAGTACAGTAATTCGATTGCCGTGTTCGTTAAGCCTTGAATAGATCGTCCTGCGGTCTTCCTTCATGTCTTGATGCAACTCTTCGAGCTTTCCAGCGATGCTTTCGACCGCTGCGGTGAGCCGGATCACTGCTTCGCGTGACTCGCTGGAGCGCTTGGAGAAGCCCGATACGGACATCCCGGCAATGCCGATGGAGGCGCCCAAGATCGCTGCGTAGATTTCGATCACTGGTGCCTCGGTGCCTCCTGATTCAGTTTAGCTCCAGGGCACCCCTGCAGCTTTCGATGGCGCGTGTTTTTCATCGAGCTGTGTTTGCAGTGCGGCTTCGATCTCGGCGACCTTTTCGTCACCGAACTTGTCCTTGACCCAACCGACGACGATTTCCTTGGTGAGATTGTCGAAGGGGATCATGCTGTCGGGCTCGGGTGCTTCTAGGCCGAGAGATCCGTATGCGCTCGAAGAATACACACTGTCATCCGCCGAAACCGTGTAGTGAACCGTGAAGACTACGCCGTCAGCGGTGTGGCGTTCGAGGTTGGCGATGTTCCATTCGTAGACCGTGCTCATTGCTGGCGATGCGCTGGCTTGTTCTTCAATGTAACAGGAATAAGGCAGTGTACCCGCGCTTGTTACCACGTGCTCAGTGTTGCTCGCTTCCATGTATCAGTAGCCGTACAAACGTAAATGTAACTGGAGTCCCAACAGATCTCTCCGGCGGTGCCGGTATCAGATGCAGATGCAGGTGTTTTTGATGATGCAATTCTAATACGATCATCGTTCACTTGAAGTAAAGAACCGCCAGACTCCGACGGCGTGCCAACTAACAGCCTGCCGGATGTATCTATCCTCATCCTTTCATTTGTCGAGGAGGATCCAACCACAAAAGTAATTGGTCGAGCAGCTCCAGTGCCATTTTGAAGGCTTGAAATAAAAGCAGCGTCCAACGATGTAGAAACGCCAATTGAAAGCAGGCTTTCATTACTGCCTGCTGTTTTTAGTGTTAATCCGCCTGCTGCTGCCGATGTTGCATTTTTATTGATTTGAAGAGCATCTCCGGGGCTAGGAGTGTTAATCCCTACCGCCGATTCAGAGCTATCAACAAATAGAACATTTGTATTAATCGCTAGATCCCCACTCGTCTCGACCGTCTGGCTGCCGAAGTCTGGATCGATCTTCGTGCCAGCGATTGCGGCTGAGGTATTAACATCCGCATCAACGATCACGCCCGATCCGATCGAGGTGGCAATGCTTGCACCACTGGTAAGATCACTGCTGACCGTGCCAGTCACATCTCCGGTGACAGCAAACGTACGGCTGCTGTTGAGCTTCGTGGCAGTATCGGCATTGCCAGTCAGATTAGCGGTGATCGTGCCAGCGCTGAAATCACCTGACGTATCACGTGCAACAATCGCGCTGGCCGTATTAGCGTCGGTTGCGGTGGTGGCGCTGTTGCTGACCTTGCCTGCGGCGCTGATGGTGTCGAGGTAGGTATCGTCGATCGCCGTACCTTCCCACGTGCCAGTGGCGATGGTGCCGACGGTGGTAAGGCTTGATGTAGTGACGCCGCTACCGAGCGTGCTGGCGTTCAGGACCGAATTGCCGTTGATGTAGAACTCCTTGCCCGAGGCAAGGTCAACGTGCTCGCTGAAGGTCCACGCATCCGTGGCATCAACCCAGTTAATTGTTTTGTCTGTGGCACCCTTCAGCGTGATGCCGCCACCGTCAGCAGTGGCATCAGTCGGAGTGTCAACAACGCCAAGCTCAATGTTCTTGTCTTCTACTGTTACGGTTTGCGTCTCAAGTGTTGTTGTTGCGCCTTCAACAGTTAGATCGCCCGTAATGACGACATCACCACCAACATCAAGCTGTGTGCCGTTGAAGATAAGTGCGGCATTATCCTCAAGCTCGCCACTGGCGCCAGCAAGCACCACACGCCCACTGGTCAGGTCCGAAACTGCAGCACTGGCAAGCGTTGATTGCCCAGTGACACCCAGCGTTGAATCAAGCGTCGCCGCGCCGGTTACGTCAAGCGTTCCAGGTACATCAACATTACTGGTCCACTCAACACCAGTACCGGCGGCGTCCGTTTGCAGCAATTGACGGGCAGTACCGTCCTGCAGCTTGCTGACTGGCAGCTCGCTGATCGTTGCCGTACCATCCGTGGCAACTTCCACATCACCTGTGATCTTGCCAACAACCTCACCGACGCTGACCTTTTTGGTGACATTGGCGTCAACATCCACCACCGGCATAACGTCAGTGGTGGACGGATCCGTCAGATTGGTGAGTTCTGTGATTTTGACGTTGGCCACGGTCGTTGATGTGCCACTGATAGCTTGAGT
>Ga0129345_1000598_pt1 | contig 13241 bp, 9 predicted proteins | sample CPBDNA_FD_94425 | JGI IMG/M metagenome (GOLD analysis project Ga0129345, IMG submission 94425) | Freshwater to marine salinity gradient microbial communities from Chesapeake Bay, USA - CPBay_Sum_20_0.8_DNA | ecosystem: Environmental > Aquatic > Marine > Coastal | place: USA: Chesapeake Bay...
CTAATGAAGATGGCTGGGCTAAAGGTACAGTTACTTTGAAAATGACTGCAATAGCTACAAATCCTGAAAATGGAGTTAAATCTGAACCAGTAAGAAAAACATATACATTTAAAGTTAATAAAAAGATAGAAGTAGAAGATAATTTCTACGATTATTAAAATATAGAAAATTAAAAAGTTAAGGTATTAATTATGGTAAATAAAACCTACATAAGTATTCTAGTGCTATTAGCAGTTGCTATTGGTGGTAATTATAATACTTTTGCTCAAAATGGAAGAGTTGATGAAATTCAAAGTGTTTTGAGTAGTTTTAAGCAATATAGATTTGGAGCTGTAAATGTTTATGAAATAACAAATACAAGCGAGGTTAAAGAAATTCTTGATGCTAAAAAATCAGCCGCTGATGGTGGTACTGATATGAAAAAAGCTGAAGAGTTATTAGAACAAGTTTCTGCTGAAATAAGAAGATTAATTGAAGAAGGAGTTATTGCTGAAAAAACTTTATCTCAAGTTTCTCAAGACCTAATCCTGAATGGTTATGATTTGCCTGATCAGGATGTTTTCAAAGCTGTATATGACTATTTTGTTACAAAAAATACTGGTGGAACACAGCAGTTAGATATGAAAATATATGCAGTAACAACTCAACCGGAACAAGTTGGTGAACTACCAAAAGAAATTATTGGGGTGTTAGTAATTGAAAAACCTTTTGAAGAAATGACTTCAGATCTGAAAGAGAATTTAGAATTTGTTGATCCAACTATGATTTATTCATATAGAATGTTAAGAGGTGAAGAACTTGATAAGTCTAAATATGGATATGAAAATATGTATGATTTAGTATATTCATATTTTATTCAAGGTGGATACTCTAATAAAACTATGGAAGCAAGAGGTATTGGTACTGACATTAGGTATTTTGATGAGCAAGTTGGTGTTACAAATGCACTAATTGATTATACTGTACCAGGTGTAAAAAATACTGATATCCAAACGTTTAAAAGAATTTCTTTCGGAGAGCCTCAAAAATACAAAGGTAAAAATATGGAAGTACTAGTTAGTGCTGACCAAATTAGATGGGTTAAATATCCAATGTTCTTTGTTGAAAGAAGAGGTAAACTACAAGTTGATTCATTAGGTAATCCAATAGTTGACGAAAGAAGAGCTAATAATTCTGAGTTACCACAAATTGGTTTTGACTTGAAATATGGAGCTGATGATATCAATATGCCATCTTTTTCAAGTGAGAGATTATCATTATCTGCAATTTGGGGCAAAGTTAAATTAGGTGCTATATTACCTACTGCAGGTTGGGCTAATTTACAAACTGATTTATTTGATATAAATAGAAAAATGACTCATGGTGGTTTCGGAGTTGTTGGTGAATTTGATTTTGATTTACCAATTATACCTAAATCAGATGTGTTTAGAATGAGTTTTGGATATACTTTTGGTGACCCAGTATCTCCAGATTATGGTGCTAAAAACATTGGAAGTATGATTGATGATAATCCAATTGCTAATTCATATTTAGTAGGTGACAACAGAAATAATGACTATATGTTAAGAGTTAATTCTACATTGCAATATACTTTTGGGTTAAGCATTGATGAAGATTATTTATTTAGAATTGGAGTTGGGGGATCATTCTACTCTATGGAAAATTGGAGATATAGAATTATGAATGATGAGAACAATATTCCTGAAGGTTCTGAATACTATAAATATGACACAGAAACTGTAGGTGGTATATCTGCAAAATTAGATTTCATGGTTCAAAATGTAAATACTCCTTATGGGGCTTCATTAAGTTATTTTGATGAAACTTTAAATATGAACTTATTTGTTCAGTTCCCAGTAGTAGAGAATATGCTATATTTGAAACTAAAAGCTAATGGTAATATAATTCTTAGAGAATTTGATAGACCATGGGAAAATGGTGGCTTCTTTATGCCAAACATTAATTTAATTTATGTATTTTAATTTGAAATGAATAAGGTGTCTTAATTATGAAAAAAATTATTTTAGTTATTTCATTATTTTTAGTTTCAGTTTCATATTCTTTAGCAAAACAAGAATATATTGATTCATTAAAAACAATTGATCCAGAACTAAGAAAATACTTTCCAAGATGGAAAGTATGTGAACCAGATTTACAATATCAAATCTATCAAGCTTTTCAGATGTTAGGTTTTAGTCAAGAACAACTTGATATGCAATCTATCGAAGTATTAGCTTCTCCTAAATCTATAAGAGATAGAGTTTATGAAGTATTATTATTAAATTGTGGTTCTGCTTCATTAAATTCTAGAGAATTAGATAGAGAATTAAAAACTATCGTTGGATATTTATCTGGTAGTGATAGATATAATAGATTTAACAGAGAGTGGCAAAAAGGTGAGAGAGACTATTGTTATGTAGAAATTCCACCAGAAACTCCTGTAAGAGCTGATCAAGGTGCAGCAATTAGAGATTACTTTGCACCTACTAATAAGAGACAAGCATTAACAATGTCATTGTTTGATCAAACATTGAAAATTGGTGCTACTGATTTTTGGATTCAAAATAAAACTGGTAATGACCAAATAGGTTACCCTTATTATACTGCTGGTGAAAGTAAAGTTATCTTAAAAAGACCTTTATATGTAAATAATGACCCAGCTACTAATAAAAATACTCCTTATTTGATTAATGCTTATTTAGGTGGTACTTATAGAATTACTACTGGATTATCTAATAGTAATGGTATGTTCTCTTGGTTACCAGAGAGAAGTTTAAATACTGATCCAGGTGGGAAATTAATCTTTGGAATGGATGTACACATGCCGTTTCACCCTGAAGCAGGTATCCATGTAAATATTGAAGCTCCTATTAATACTACTGATGAATCAGGAATTGATTTAGAGAAATTTGGCCAAACAATGTTAAGACCAAGTGTTGACTTTAGAAGAAATGACATTAGAAATGGTGATCCTACTTATGTAGCTACTGGTGTTTTACCAATATTACAAACTACTGGTCAAGTAACTGCATTTTATAACTTGTGGTTGAATAAAAGAAAAGCAGAAAATTACTTTAGATTTGATTTAGGTATTTCTTATGCTGAAATCAGAGAATATATGTATTATACTGAAAATGTAGATTTAACTGGTGATGATGTTCCTGAGTTAGTTTACGACAAAATGACAACTAATGCTGAAGGTTTGAATTTATATCACCCAGATGAATTTGCTGATTGGTTATTTGCAAAAGTAGAATATAGAAATCAAGCAGTATTCCCATTCAGTTTAAGTTTACAATATTCAAATCAAATTATGTTAGCAAGAGCTTATATGCCTTTATTTGGTGATTGGTTGTTATTAGAAGCAAAATATGCAACACCATTGAGGGATGCTTACGAATTTGAAGTAGAAAACTTTTTCATTATATCTCCTGTGATCAGAATTGCAATAGATTAATGAATTCTATAAATTTAATATCCCTCTTCCAACATTATTGTTGAAAGAGGGCTTTTTTTTATAATTATTGAGTTATTTATAATGCGAATAATTTTATTATTTATACTAACATTTTCATCTATTTTTAGTCAAGAAGCAAATCTAGATTCAAATTCTAGAAAAGCTAAGGAACTTTTGGATCAAGCTAAAGTACAAGCTGATCAAAAAGAAATTAAAATGACTATTAGAAATGTAGATATTACAAATTATCCAATAATAAAATTAATTGTAGAGGCATATAATATATATGGAGAACCATTAGATACATTACTTCCAAAAAGTGTAAATGTAGTTGAAAATGGAGTTGAAAAGGATATTATTTCGATTGAAAAAATATCAATAGATGAAAGAGTACCTGTAGATTTTGTTTTCGTGATAGATCAAACTGGTTCAATGCAGTCATATATTGATGCAATTAGAAAGCAGATGTTTGACTTTACTAAGATGATTAAAGGTCGTGGGATTGACTATACTCTATCATTAGTAGCTTTTTCAGATTATATTGACTTAATAGAGCAACCGACTGAAAATGTAAATCAATTTACAACTTGGCTTTCGGACTTAAAAGCAAAAGGTGGCGGAGATGTTAAGGAAAATGCACTAGAGGCTATTGAAAAATCAATAGAAAAAATTAAATATAGGCCATCGGCTAATAAAGTATTGGTACTTGTAACAGATGCTCCTTATCATCAAAAAGGTGAACAAGGGGTTGGAACTACGGACCAAAATACTGAAAGTATAATAAAATTATTGAAAAATAATGATGTTAGGGTGTTTTGTATAACTCCTCCATACTTAGAAGAATATAAATTAATAGCAGAAGCAACTAGAGGAAATACTTATGATATGGATTATCCTTTTAATGCTATTTTAAATAATTTTTCTAATCAGTTAACTAACCTTTATGCTATTAGATATAAAACAACAAAAGCTGCTATTCCAGATTCAATTGATATTGCATTATTTAACGAGCAAAAAAAATTACTTACCAATAAAACTATTCCAATCGTAGAGTTAGGTAGAAAATTAATTATTCAAGATTTACTTTTTGGATTAGGGAAAGCAGAAATTCCAGAAGATACTCCTCAGTTAGATATTCTAATGGAGTTTATGAAAAACAGACAAAATGTTACAATTATGATTGAAGGTCATACTGATAATATTGGGTCCCATGCTGTAAATGATAGGTTATCACTAGTTAGAGCTAACGTAGTTAGGGATTATTTAATCCAAAAAGGAATAAATCCGAAAAGAATAAAAACTACTGGCTATGGTGAAAGAAGACCTATTGCCTCAAATGATAATGAGTTCGGAAGAAAACTTAATCGAAGAACTGAGATTGTAATAATATCTAAATAAAGATTTCTTTTTAAATTTTCTTATATTTGCTAAAAATAATTTTAGAATAGGATTTTTATGTCTAAGACAATTGATCAAAAAATTGAAGAATTAAAACAAATTAAAGATAAGGCGAGATTAGGTGGCGGGAAAGCGAGAATTGATTCTCAACATGAGAAAGGGAAATTGACAGCTAGGGAGAGAGTTGATATACTTCTTGATAAAGGAACATTTACTGAAATGGATATGTTAGCTCATCATCATTCGACAAGCTTTGGATTGGATAAAGTAAAACCCTTGGGAGATGGAGTAGTAACAGGATACGGATATATCGACGGTACTAAGACATTTGTTTTTTCTCAAGATTTCACAGTATTGGGTGGTTCATTAGCTGAGCAACATGGTCGAAAGATTGTTAAGATTATGGAAATGGCAATGAAAACTGGAACTCCACTAATTGGATTAAATGATTCAGGTGGAGCTAGAGTTCAAGAGGGTGTGATTTCTTTAGGTGCCTATGCTGATATCTTTTTATTAAATACATTAGCATCTGGGGTAATTCCTCAGATATCTGTTATTATGGGACCTTGTGCTGGTGGAGCTGTTTACTCTCCGGCTATTACTGACTTTGTGATTATGGTAAAGCATACATCATATATGTTTGTTACGGGTCCGAAAGTTGTAAAAACTGTAACTCATGAGGAACTTACTGCTGAAGAATTAGGTGGAGCATCGGTGCATGCTGGTAAATCAGGTGTGGCTCATTTCGTAGCTAATAATGATATGGAAGCTACTGAAATAGTTAAAAAGCTATTAACATATATTCCTTCTAACAATCAAGAAGATCCTCCATTTGTTCCTAATAATGACCCTATTGATAGACTGAATGAAGATTTGACTTACATAGTGCCTGAAAATTCGAATATGCCTTATGATATTAAAGAGGTAATAAAATCAGTTGCTGATAATCATGAATTTTTAGAAGTTCACAAAGACTATGCACAGAATATTGTAGTAGGATTTATTCACTTAGGTGGAAGATCTATAGGAGTTGTGGCAAATCAACCAGCAGTATTAGCAGGAGTATTAGATATTAATTCATCTAAAAAAGCTGCAAGATTTATTCGTTTTTGTGATGCATTCAATATTCCTCTTCTTACTTTTGAAGATGTACCTGGATTTATGCCAGGTAAAGATCAAGAATGGGGTGGAATTATCTCTAATGGAGCTAAATTGCTTTATGCATACTGCGAAGCAACTGTACCTAAAGTAACTGTAATCACTCGTAAAGCTTATGGTGGAGCTTATGATGTTATGAGTTCTAAGCATATCAGAGGGGACTTCAATTTTGCTTGGCCAACTGCTGAAATGGCAGTAATGGGAGCTAAAGGAGCTGTAGAGATTATTTTCAAAAAAGAAATTGATGAAGCAGATGACAAAGAAGCTAAACAAAAAGAATTAGAAGATATGTATAACGACAGATTTGCTAATCCATATATTGCAGCATCTTATGGTTATATCGACGATGTATTTGAGCCAAAATTTACAAGACAAAGATTAATTGATGCATTTAAAATTTTAGAAAATAAAGTTGATACTAATCCACCTAAAAAACACGGAAATATTCCATTATAAAAATTACAAAAGGACATTAACTATGTCCTTTTTTAATATTTAAACTATGAAAACATTAAGTAAAAAAGGTGCTTTAATTAGATATATCCTTGGGACACTTCTCTTGGGGTTTGGGCTGTTTCGATTTGATGGTATTAACGGCAATGAATTTGGCTTAGCGATTTCAGCTTTTTCAGCTATTCCATTTTATTTTGCAATAACATGTAAATGCCTAGTTGGAAATGAAGGTGATTCTCATGCTAATAAATAAGAATACAATATTTTTACTTTAAATTCACAAGAAATTTGGCAAAGAAAATTTACATTATTTAGACAATTGCTCCCATAGCGTATTCATCGACCAACAAAAAGAGTTTTTGGAGATTTTAGATAGTTTAGAATAATAAAAACTATCAATCAATATCAATAGGAATGGGCTTTAGCCCATTCAACCTATTAGATAATAAATACAGCTTTAGCCAAAAAAATAACTATCTACAAGCAACAACACTATCTAAGCTAAATAAAAAATATTTGTGATGTTTTTACATTTCATGTGTCTATGTATTAAATTTATTTGTAATTTTATGGAAAATATAGAGAGAATATGAAAATCTTAATTGTTTGTTTAGTTTTTATCTCAAGTTTTACTTTTTCATCTGAAATTCCATTCTTGTGGGAGAATGACAAGCTATGGGGATACCCTAAAAAGATAGGAGGTAAGTGCTATATGGTTATCAGAGAAAGTGAACATAATGTTCCTGGAGGATCTTTTGTAGAAGTAAATATTGAAAATGGGGTTATAAATTATAATAACTATATTGAAGATGCTATTAACTTCTCAATCTCTGATGACGGGTCTACAGTAATTAAAATTACTAATGAAGAAAAATTAATTCTGATAGATCCTCTTGATTTATCAGAAATTAATGAAATAGAATTGCCAGACTTAAGGTTAGAAAGTGATACAAGTACAAATATTAAAATAGTGTATTCAGAAAGGATATTAGATAATAAATATATTTGGTTAAAATTTCAACAAGGAAATACTTATGAAAAATGTGTTATTTATAACTTTATTGAAGATACTATTTTAAAAGAAATCGAGTATTTTCCAACAAACTTATATTCAAATAGAGTAAATTGTGATTTTTCAAAAGATGGTAGCAAATTTTTCTTTACTATAACAGGCAGAAGAAATATACATGAACCTAGTAATATATTTATTTACTCATTTCCAGATTTTGAATTATTGCATAAAGAAGCTGAATGGGTTTATGATATAAAAAGTTTTAAAGAGTTTCCAAATTCAAATAGATTATTATTAATTAAAGATACAATAATCTATTCTTATAATCAAAATGAATTAATTAAAAAAACATTCGGTGCAGAGACGATGAGTATATTTGATTTAGAGACTTTAGAAAAATATTCAGATTTTGTACTTCCAAATACAATTGATGGTAATAGTATATCAACTAAAAATGTATATGTAATTGACGACCAAAATTTACTTGTAAATTCAATCCCAAGTTACAGATATACTTCTTTTTTATATAATTATTTGGACGATATTGTATACCAACCAGATTATATGAAAAATTGGACAATTGAAGTTACAAATGAATCAGAAAATAATAAAATAAAACATATATATTGTTATAACCAAATGGGTGATAGAAGAAGTGGTAATATCGAGTTTAATGATATAAATCTACATATTGACTATTTTCATGAATCAGCCATATACCCCAACCCAACAAGCAACATTATAAATATAGACACAGAAAAAGCAATACACATAGAACTCTTCGACATCTTTGGCAATAAATTAATGGATGACTACAACACTAAATTAGATATTAGTCATCTCAGCCCTGGCACATATTATATAAAGTATTTGGGTCAAACTAAAATGGTTGTAAAGATTTGAAAACTATAGGGGAAGTTCATAAACTTCCCCTAAAAACCAGTCTAAAGAACAAAAGACTATTATTAAATTTATTATATGATAATATTGGATTTTAATGTGAATTATTTTATTTGATGTTATAATTCTTATTAAGAATATTTATCTTTAATTTTGTGAAGTTTATTCTGAATAAAATGGGAAAATATGAGATATAAAAGTAGAGAAGAAATTCCTTTAGAGTATAAGTGGGATTTGGATATAATATTTGAAAGTGTAGAGAAGTGGGAAGAGGAGTTTAAGTTTGTTGATAGTGCATTAGCAAGGTTTGATGAATATAAAAAAAGTATAAAGAATGATGGAGAATCCTTACATAAAGCATTAAAATATGATGAGTATTTAGGAACAAAACTAAGTAAATTATATTTATATGCTTTTCTTGCAAAAGATGTTGATTTGAATAATACAACATTTCAAAGTTTGGATGGTAAGATTAAATTATTAGCGAGTAAATACCAGAATGCGACTGCATTTATCACCCCTGCTATATTGGAGATAGGAGAAAGTAAGCTTTATTCATATATGGCTGATATTGAAGAAATGAGGGTTTACAAACATTTCTTTGATAATATTTTACGCATGAAAGAGCATACTTTGAGTGCAGACAAAGAAGAATTACTTGCTTTGACTTGCCCTGCTTTGCAAACTCCTTATAATACTTTTTCAATGTTGAAGGCAACTGAGATTGATTATGGAAAAGTAGAAGGTGAAAATGGAGAGGAAGAGGAAATCAGTGAATCTGTATTTTATGCAGCTTTATACTCTAATAATAGAGAATATAGAGAAAGGGTTTACAGAAAATTCTATAAGCCATATATGAGTTTGAAGAATACTTTTGCTTCTTTATTTTCAGGTAATATGAACGGTGATGTCTTTAAAGCAAGATCAAGAGGTTATATTAGTTCTTTAGAATCTGCTTTAAAACCTAACAATATTCCTTTGGAAGTTTATCATAATTTGGTTGATTCTGTGAATGAGGGGATTGGTAGCTTGCATAGATGGGTAGAAATGAAAAAGAGAATAATGGGTTTGGAAGATATTCATGCCTATGATATGTATGTTTCTTTATTTCCTGAAAGCAAAAAAGATTATAGCTTTGAGGATGCAAGAAGTATAGTTACTATTGCTCTGACTCCTATGGGTCACCATTACATGGAGGCAATTAATAAGGCATTTGATAACAGAAGAATTGATGTTTATGATACTAAAGGTAAAAGGTCAGGAGCTTATAGCTCTGGGGTGACTGTAGGAGTTGACCCTTATATATTAATGAATTGGAATGGAACTTTGAATGATGTTTCGACTTTAATTCATGAGTTGGGTCATAATATGCATAGTTATTTTACTGGCAGAACTCAACCAGTTGCTTACGCTTCTTATCCAATTTTTACTGCGGAAGTTGCTTCTATCACTAATGAGAATTTGTTGCATGAATATTTATTCTATAATTCAAGTTCTGACTTAGAGAAAAAAGCTTTGTTGGAAACATATATTAACAAAATTGTTTCTACTTTCTTTAGACAAACACAATTCGCAGAATTTGAGTTATGGGCTCATGATTTCACTGAAAAAGGCAATGCTCTGAATGCTGATTTGCTAACTGATAAATATGCAGAAGTTTTCAGAAGATATTATGGCTCAGCAATGAGTGATGATACTGAAGAGTTTTATACTTGGGCTAGAGTTCCACATTTCTATTATAATTTTTATGTTTATCAATATGCTACTGGCTTGGCTGCTTCTGAAGTCCTATCGAAAAAGATCATGGAAGAAGGATTGCCTGCAGCTGGGAAAATGATGCAATTTTTATCTTCTGGAAATTCTAAATATCCAATTGAGACTTTACAAGATGCTGGAGTAGATATGACAGCTAAAGCAACTATTCAAGCAGTGATTGAGAAAATGAATTCATTGATGGATGAATTGGACAAATTAATTTAATGAAGTTAAAGCATTTAAAAATATTTAATCTGAGAAATCATTCTCATAGTGAGATTGATTTCTCGGATGGTATTAATTTAATTTATGGTCCGAATGGTTCAGGGAAGACGACTATTTTAGAAGCCATATCTATTTGTTCTATGTCAAAATCTTTTTTGCCTACCATAGATCAAAATTTAATAAAATATGAACAGAAAGGATATGAAGTTGGGCTTAGGGCAATAAATGACTTAGGTGCTGAGTATAATGTAGATATAAAGTTCAGTGCATCTAAGAAAAAAATTTCTAATAATGATTCAGAGAATTTAAGTCCCAAGAATTTAATAGGTAATATTCCTATAGTGGTTTTATCTCCAGATTATAAGAGTATTACTTTTGGTTCACCGGGTGATAGAAGGGATTTCATTGATAAAGTTATATCTCAGATTAGTAAATCATATTTGAGTAAGTTAATTCAATTAAAAAAAGTTCTTAAACAAAGAAACTCACTTTTGAGTATATTTAAGAAAAATGAAAGGTATGATGATGCTTTGATGGAACCTTGGACTGAGAAATTAATAGAGTTGAACGCAGATATAGTAATGAAAAGGCACGAATTTATAAATGAATTAATGCCTATGTTCAAAGAGACATTTAAAGAAATTGCACCAAATGAGGAAGTTGAACTAATCTATGATGCGTACAAGATAGAGGAAGGGATTAGAGAAGATAAAGTAAAAATAATGGAAGAACTCCATAAATACTATGAATATAGAAAAGAAGTAGAATATCACAGAGCAAGTACTATATTCGGACCGCAAAAAGATGATTTGATTATAAAAATAAACTCAGGTATAGCTAAGGACTACGCATCTCAAGGTCAACATAAAAGCTTGCTTATAAGTTTGAAAATCGCTGAGTTTAATTATTTGAAGTCCTATTGCAATGAAACTCCGATTGTACTTTTAGATGATATTTTCGCTGAATTAGATGAGTCAAGGTCTAAGCATGTGATAGATATTATTGAGAAAAATGGAGTACAGAGTTTCATCACAAGTACAAATTCTGAATTATTAAATAAACTCAACGTCGAGAAAAAATTATTTAATATTGAAGATGTTAGAGATAATTCTAATATTTGATCGAAATAATTTATATTCGTAATGTTAAAGAAACCCTAAAATTTTAACATGAGAAATGTTTCATGTTAAAGAAAATTGATTTTTGTTAACATGAGAACAGGACTAGGATGGATAAACTCTTAGAAAAATTACTCACTCCAATAACTTCTCTAATTGTTCTTTAGCATTTTTATTTTCTGGGTCAAGTTCGAGGACTTTTTTATAATTAGTTATTGCTTCTTCTTTTTGTCCTTTTAAAGCTAAAGTTTCTGCATAGCTGTCATAAACATTGGGTGTTTTTTCGAATAAAGAAATGTTTAACTCAAATACTTTTAAAGCATTTTCTAATTCATTTTTATTAACAAAAAAATATCCAATAGCATTTAATTCATTGTCATTCTTACATAATGGCTTTAAATCTGAAACAATTGATTCTTTATTTTTATCAATATAACTAATTTCGTTTTCAGCAAGTATTTTTAGAATATAATTTGATGCTTTATAGTTTGGAATAGATGGAACTCCCAAAGCGATTTGAGATAAATCTATTTCGAGTGAATTAACTGGATGCTCTACAATTCGAGCAATTTCTTGATTGTTTTTGTAAAAAATAAATGTAGGAACTCTGTGAATATATTTACCAAGTTCTTCATTATTCGGACTTGTCTTGTTTTTTGATTTATCTGTATTATCATATACTGCGATTAAAGATAATTGATCTCTACTAAAACCTAAATGGTCCCATAATTTTATAAATTCTGGTACATTCTTTTTGCTATCTCCACACCATGTCCCGAAAAATATTTCTACTTTGATATCTTTTAAGTTGTTTTTCCAAATAATATTAGAATCTAAAGAATTTAAATTTGTATAATCTTTATCAAACCAATCAGCATAAGATGTATCTTGCTTCATACTTTCTATATCTACCGGACCGCATAGATGGGTTTCATTTTTTTTATTTATGAAAGTATTTTGAGAGTTTGATAGAGACAAACTTATAATAAATATAAAAAATAATAATCTCATGCTTCACCAAAAAAAATAATAATTCAAATGTGTAATAAATCGTCTTAAGTCAAAATTACAATTAATTTTGTTAATTTTATAGTTTTATTTAAGTAAATTTTAAAAATATTGAACTTAAATATTATTGTAACGTAAAAAAGCACATCAATAAGCAAAAAGGAATTTTATGTATTTGTTATTCATATTGTTGATGAATTTAGGGTTGGCACAAGAAAGTGGACAGAAGGCTTTAGATTTGAATGAGTGTATAGAAGTAGCTAAAAATAAAAACTTTGATATATTATTGACAAAATCAAATATCAATGCAGCTGGAGCAGGTATTACAAATGCATTTGGTAATTATTTACCTTCTTTGAGATTGAATAGTGGATTCAATAGAACAAGTTTTCAAACACAAAGAACCATACCTGTAATTGACCCTGTTACAAATCAATTAGTTTTAGATCCAGTGACTGGTTTGCCACAAACTACACTTTCTTGGGAGTTTGTTGATGCACAAACTTATAATTTAGGATTGAATGCGAACTATACAATTTTTGATGGGTTTAATAGAGAAGCGAATTATAACCAAGCACAAATGAATTTTGATAGAGCAATTTTAAATACTGAGCAGACTATTAATGATATTATTTTAAATGTTTATAGAAATTATATTGATGTAGTTAATAAATATCAAATAGTTAAAATAAGAAAACAGAACATTGAGGAAGGTAAAAAATTATTAGAAAGAATCAAGGCACAATTTGAAGCAGGA
>Ga0129345_1000599_pt1 | contig 13217 bp, 13 predicted proteins | sample CPBDNA_FD_94425 | JGI IMG/M metagenome (GOLD analysis project Ga0129345, IMG submission 94425) | Freshwater to marine salinity gradient microbial communities from Chesapeake Bay, USA - CPBay_Sum_20_0.8_DNA | ecosystem: Environmental > Aquatic > Marine > Coastal | place: USA: Chesapeake Bay...
AAAAACTAGCTAAAAACTGGTTTTTACATTCTGAAGTCGAGCTAATAAAAAACTGGAAGGATTCTTTAAGTAACATTAAAAATAACAATGAGTTAAATAAACAGTACAACAAATTAATTTTTAATAATTATGGTGAATATAATTATGAAAGAGCTAATAAATTACTACATTTAATCAATAAAATAAAATAAATTTGTATTATGATTGGTAACCCTTACGAAAATATATTAAACGATAGAGAACAAGAGATTTTAAAATCTATTGTAAATCTGTATATTTTAAAGGCAATCCCTGTTGGTTCCCGTAAATTATCAAAATTTATTGAAGATAAATTATCTTTATCACCAGCAAGTTTGAGAAATGTAATGGCTGACTTAGAAGAGCTAGATTATATATATCATCCTCATACCTCAGCTGGGAGAGTGCCAACGGATAAAGGATATAGATTTTATGTTGATTCCTTAAAACAAATTGAATTTCTTTCTCAAAATGAATTAAATGAAGTAGAGAGATTAAAATCAGTAAATGATGTTTCTGATCAAATTTTGAAAGATGCATCAAAACTATTAGGTTCATTATCTCAATATTTAAGTATTGTTAGTATTCCAAAATTGGCAGATGTATTAGTTTTCAAAATTGAATTAGTACAATTAAGTTCTGAAAGATTATTGATTGTATTGGCTTTAGAGTCAAATATTATTAGAACAGTAAGTTTGGAAATGAATTTCGCAGTTAGTGAGAGTAATTTTGTAAAACTATCAAGATATTTGAACGAAAGAATTTCAGGAAAAACTCTGGGATATATTAGAGATAATTTCCCTAGATTGGTAAGTGATTTCGATGATAAAGAATCTCCTATGATCAGATTATTTGTAGATTTTGCTGATAAAATCTTCAAAGATGAAGATGCTCAGGATAAAATCTTAACATCTGGAACAAAGAATCTTATTTCTTATCCAGAATTTGAAGACATTGATAAAGTGAAATCAGTAATCGAATTAGTTGAAAACAAAGACTTAGTTATTCATCTAATTGATGAGCAAATTGACAAATCTGGCACAAAAGTATATATAGGAAAAGAGTCCGGCAACGAACTCTTAGAAGACTATAGTATTATACTATCCAAATATAAAATTGGAAATGCTTCTGGCTCAATTGGGCTAATTGGACCTAAAAGAATGAATTATTCTAGAATGTTATCCATAGTTGATACTATCAGTAGTATCTTATCTGTTGAATGATTTAAACTAATTTTTTTATAAACTCAGCAATCTTTCTAGGAATTTGATCTACCGTTGTATTTACATCCGCAATTCCTTCATCTAAAACAGATCTAGGCATCGAAGGAGCAATAGCAGTTGTAGGGTCTTGGATGATTACTTTACCATTTATCTTTTTAATCACCTGAGAACCATTAGAACCATCTCTTCCTAATCCAGTAAGTACTATCGCAACCGATCTTTCATTGAAAGTGTTTGCGATTGATCTAAACATTGGGTCTGCTGCAGGCCTAACAAAATTCTCTTTAGGGCCATCATCTAATGTAATTGTCAAATTGCTATTAATCAACATGTGATGATCTCCAGGCGAAATATAAATATGACCCGGTTTGATAGACATGTTATTCTGACCTAACATTACAGGCATAGTTGTTTTTTGTAAGCAACCTTTTTATAAAGATTGTACTTGTTATTTCATCTTCAACTACTAAAATATTAATTGTTTTTGACATTTAGTTGTTATTTTGTTTTAAGATAAATTTGTCCTAAATTAAAAAATTATTAGAACAAAATAAAATTAAAATGATAAAATTTAAAAAAATAAAATTATTTTCAAGAGGAAACATTTGCTATTGTGATGTTTTAGATGGAAAAAATAATTTTGAGATAATTCTACATTTTGATATTGTTTTAAAATATTCACTCAAAAATGGACTTGAGGTTGATAATGAAACATATCAATCAATTATTTATGACAATAGTCTTTTAAAAGCTAAAAATCTTTCTTATACTTTTGCTTCATATAAAATGAGAACTCAATATGAGGTTGAAAAAAGATTAAAACAAAATTCTTATGATGATAAAATCATAGCAGAGTGTATAAGTTTTCTTTATGAGTTTAAATTATTAGATAATGAAAATTATGCAAATTTATTTGTCAAGGAAAAATCATTAAGCAAAAACTGGGGTAAAATTAGAATTAAAAATGAACTTTTGAATAAAGGTGTAAATGAAAATATAATTCTAAATGCTATAGATAACTTTTTCCCCAATGATGAATCTTTCGAAAAAGCTATTAAAATTGCAAAGAAAAAATATGATACCCTACTTAAAAGACATGATGATAAAAAATCTAAACAATTATTATTTGCTTTCCTTGCCAGGAGAGGCTTTGAAACTAGCAAAATCAAAGAAATTATAGAAAATATCTAATTTTTTGCTAACTTGCTTAAAACTTTTAGGAATTCTCTATATGATATTATACTTACTCTTTTTTAATTTATTATTTTCACAACCCAATTTTGACGAAGTAGATCTAATAGGGAATAATGGTGAAGGAACAGAATATATTTTTTCGATTCCAATGCCATATTCGAATAGTGAGATTAATAGCGAGTTAAAGCTATATTCCGAATTCAATACTATAGTCAACATTGAAAGTAAAAACTTTAATACAAAAGTACTTTTAAAAGAAGGTGAATTAAAAAGTATAGATCTGAAAAATCATATTTTTTCTAATACTTTTACTCAACAGCAAAGACTTCAACAAAACAGTCAAATTAACAGAAAATCAGCTGTTAAGCTTCTTGCAGAAAAACCATTTAAAGCATTTCTAACAGTAAAAACGGAAACCAACTCTGAATCAACTTTCCTAATTCCACAGAATCTGTGTGATACGAGTTATGTAGTTCAAACCTATTCAGGACTAAATGTAAATCCTGGAAATCTATCTTCCATTTCTACTATTTGCGCTTTCGAAGATAGTACAATCATTGACTTAACAATAGGTGGAGTTAGTTCTACTAGAATCTTTTTAAATGGTGATACTTTAGAGTTCGGAGAATCAAAACAAATAATCTTAGACAGTAAAGATGTTTTAATTCTACAAAATTTCAGAGACCAAGATTTCGAACTGGCTGGTACAAGAGTTATATCAAACAAAAAAATATCTCTTTTTAATGCAAATTATTGCTCTAATGTACCTGATGATACCCCAACTTGTAATTATTTAATGGAAGTTGGCTTAGGAACAAATTACTTCGGTAAAGAATTTTATATTCCTTATTTCAAGGATAGATATTATTCTGGATTAATAAGAGTTTTTACAATTGATAATACTACAAAAGTTTATGAAAATGGAAAACAAATTATTTCAATGACAAATTCAACACCAGGGCTAAAAAATAGGAGTTGGGCTGACTATAGAATAATGGAAAAAAGTTCAGAAATCAAACATTCAATAATTACATCGGATAAGCCGATTGGAATCATATATCTAAACCCTTCAAGTTCAGATGATAATACAAAGTTTAAATCCTCAATGTTTAATGTATTACCAACAACTTTAAAACTTACTAAATCATTAAGTCCAAAATTACTTTTAGGTAATAACAATGATATCAAAGTAAACTCTACAATTATCGCACCTTTAAAAAACAATATATTAAGTGATGAAATATTTATTAATGAAAACTCATACAAATCATTCAAAAACTATTATTCAATTTCTGAATATTATGAAAATGACTATTCATTGATAGAAGATGAATCTGCTGAATATGATTTTATTTGGTCAGCAGAAGGTCATCAAACCCATAATTTAATTAATATTAATGAATCGACTCAGACATTTACAGTTGCTTTCTCCGAAATAGGAAATCTTAGAAATCAAAGACTGATTGATAATAAATCACCATGGTTGACCTTCTTTCGTAATAATCCTGTAAGCGAAGATTCAGATTCTGTAGAACTCAAATTTACTCTTAATGATGAGAGATCTGATCTATATAGATTTCAATTATATGAGGAAGAAAAAGTTTTAATTGATAGCTTTCTTTTAAACTCGAAAACTAGAAAATTTCAATTTAGTCATACTTTTACTCCAACATTAGAAAGCAATTATAAAGTTTTAGCAATTGACAATTCTAATAATTTTGAATGGTTTGATTTAGGAAAACTAAAACCAGAAATAATTATTTATGATACGCTGGAATTGGGGATTGAAGATATAAATTTCGGATTAGTTCAAGTCGGCGATTCATCAAAAATCAATATACCTTTTAATCTAATTAGCAGTGATAAAACAAACATTTTATCAATCAGCTTAATAGATAGTAATATAATATTTAGTTTAGATAATAAATTAATTTTACCAACTGAGATAAATCCAGATGAACAATTTTCAATCAATATAACTTACAAACCAAACAGAGAATATACAAAAGCTGAGTTCAATGATGAATATGGCTATGGAGATTACGCCAAGTTAGTAATAAACACTACAAACTCATCATCTACATATACAGTCTTTGGAAAAGGAGGGATTGCAAGAATATATTGGCGCTATGATAATAACAGCTTCATTGATACATTAAGCCAAGGAAGCGAACTTTTATTAAATAATAACAAATTTTTCATCCAAAATTATAATCTTTCTACAAAAGAAAATGGCACTTATAATCTGATAATAGATAAAATAAATTTAGATAGTATTTATAACATCAACAACGATGAAGTTGATCTAAAGAATTTTATTTTTGATGGTAAATTCAAACATAATGAAGAAGGTTTTTTACTAGAGCCAATAGTCATTGCTCCAGGTGAAAAAATTTATTTTAATGAAGATATAAAATTTGTTGGTGATGAAGCAGGGGAGTATAGTTTTTATATATCATTAAATTCAAACGCTGTAAATAATTCAGAATTCGGAATATTATTTTTTGAATTTATAGTCTTCGAAAACACCAATACAGTGAAAAATCTTAAAGATTTGGATTTTAAGATTAACAACAACATTTTGACAATATCAAGCAAAAAGAAAATTAGTTCAATAAACATAAATAATCTATTAGGGAAATGCCTTTATGAATGTGATGGAAATCTAACTCCAATTAATTTACAAGATATTTCTGAAAAGGTAATTTTAGTTAGAGTTTCGATTGAAAATGAAGTTTATGTAGGTAAAGTGCTATTAAATTAGAACATAATATATTTACATTCGTATAAAAAGTAATGTTTTCGTAATTTGCGTTTTTATTATTAACAAATTGGGAATTTTATGAAATCATTATTGATTGCAGTTATGTTTTTTGTAGGTTTTACAGCTTTACAAGCACAGTTAAAAGTTGGTGTTGTAGATTTAGATGAAATCGGAAAAAATATGGTTGAAGCCAAAGATGCTGAAAAAGTTATGGCTGAAAGATCTAAAAAAGTTCAAGATACTCTTCAAATAATGCAAGCGAAATTCGAAGAAGATTTAGCTGGATACCAAAAACAAAAATCAATGATGCCTGTTGAACAACAGCAAGCTAAAGAACAAGATTTACAAGCACAACAAATGGCATTTCAACAATATTATCAAGATAAATTAGGTCAACAAGGTGAATTAGCTCAATTGAGAGCAGAACTACTTTTACCAATCAGAGAAAAAATTAATGTTGCTATCGAAAAAGTAGCAAAAGAAGAAAAAATTTCAATTGTATTAGATAAAGGTAACCCTACTTTATTGTATGCTGATGATGCTTTAGATATTACATTTAAAGTATTAGACCAATTAAAACGTGGTAATAAAACTAATTAATAAATTTAATTCTATATGAAATCAATATTAATAATATTTTTACTTTCTACTTCTATTACTCTTGCACAGAGAGTAGCTTTTATGTCTTCTGAAATTATCAGAGCTAGATTCCCTGAAGCAAAAAGAGCCGAGCAGAGAATTCAATCTAGCGTTGAGCAATGGAATAGAGAAATGGAAAATTTTCAAATTAAGATTGATAATATTGAATTAGAGATTAAACAAAATAAGCTTATTTGGACTGACCAGGAATTAAAAGACAAAAATGCTCAACTATCAATGATAGTAAGAGAAAAAAATTCTTTCGCAAAAAGACATTTTGAAACTGGTGGTGAATATGATAAATTGGTAAAAACAGTATGGGCTCCGATTGAAGATAAAATTTTTGCTGCAACTTCAGAAGTAGCTGCTGAGCAAGGATTTGATTTCGTTTTTGATAAAAGTCTGCAACCTATTCCATACTCTAATTATAAATATGATTTGACATTAAAAATCATGGAAAAGTTGGGTCTAGATGTATCTGATCTAAAAGATGAATTGAATAAGAAAATTGAAGCAGATCCTAGAAATCAACAAAAAGAATCTAGAACTCCCGATTCCCAAAGAGGCAGAGAGAATGGTAGATCTCGTTCAAGAAGCAGAACAGATTCAAGAGACTCTCAAGAACTGCAACCTGTTCCAACTGATTTGAAACCCGAAGGTCTTGTACCTCCAAGTGGTGATCCAACTGAATTACCAACAGAACCATCTCCAGATGGGAATGATGATAAAAAGAAAGAACCTGAAACAGAAGATCCAAATAAAAAGAAGTAAATATGAATTTTAAATTATCTTCAAAAGAAATATCAAATATAATCAATGGCGAACTAGTTGGTTCGCCTGATTTATTTTTTACAAGTTTGCAAAGAATTGAATATGCAAGTACTAATGACATATCATTTTGTCAGAATGATGAATTTTTAGAAATAGCAAAAGAAACTAAACCAGGATTACTAATATTATTCAAAGGTGCGGAGTATAAACATGATACTAATCAAGCATTGATATATCATGATAATCCTTATTTTGCCTTTGCTCAACTTTTAATATACATTGATAAACATTTCAATGCGATTAGTTCTGGAATTAGACCAAGTGCTTCTATATCCTTAAATGCAAATGTAGGTAATAACCCAACGATTCTTGAAAATGTTGTTATCGAAGATAATGTTAAAATAGGTGATAACTGTTTAATTCACCCAAATGTAGTTATAAAAAGAGATACAATAATTGGTGATAATGTAATTATTCATCCTGGAGCTGTAGTTGGGTCAGATGGATTTGGATATCTTGATAATCCAGACGGTTCCTACACTAAAATCCCTCAATTAGGCAATGTTATAATTGGTAATAATGTAGAAATTGGTGCTAATGTCTGTATAGATAGAGCATTGATTGGTAGTACTCACATTGCTGACGGTGTTAAAATAGATAATTTGGTTCAGATTGCACACAATGTTGAAATTGGAGAAAATAGTGCATTTGCATCTCAAGTTGGTATTTCTGGAAGTGCAAAAATTGGTAAAAGAGTTAGAATGGGTGGACAAGCTGGTTCAGCTGGTCACTTAGAAATAACCGACGATGTTACTATCATGGCACAATCAGGTGTTGCAAAATCTGTAACAACTAAAGGAATTTATTTCGGAAGTCCTATAAAACCAAGATTAGAGGCCTTCAAAATTGAAGCAATTATCAAAAATTTGCCATCATTAATCAATGATATTAAATCAATTAAAAAGAAATTAGAAAGTTAATTAAAGCCAAATATTTTTTTAACCTTATTAAAAACACCACCTTCATTATTTACTTCTGAAGCGTTATTGTTTTCATTAATAGAATTTTTATTATTTGAATCTTCATTATTTAATTCACTCAATTCAATCGCCCCAAATCCAAATTTATTTTTCATACCTATTCCGCAAGTCAATGCAATATATTGCATATCTGGAGATGCCATTAAAGTAAAAGGACACTCAAATGCTCTAATTTTATATTCCTGTGCCGTATTTTCTTTCATTGTGATAAGTCTGCTAACTTTATTATTTTCAATATATTTTTTATCAAATTCAAAAGATATATCTCCATTATAATCCTCACCATAAAATAATTTATATTTTGTTTTAAGGTCATATATAATATTATCAATTAGTTTATCTTCACCAGTTAAGAAGAAATGTCTATAGTTTTTAGTAAAATAGCATCCTGGTGAAATCATTTTATAATATGAATTTTCAGGAATAGACTCCTCATTTATTTCAATTACTTCAGTAATTTCAAATTCTTGATTTTCTCTTTTCGCAGGATAAAAATAAATATTATTATTTAAAAGTAAATCCTTAATGTATTTTTTAATTTTTTCATCATTAATTGGAGTTGAAAAAATTATTTTAACATCCCCTTCGCTTGATATAGAAACATTTTTCAAATCAACACTTCTACCATTTATAAAATTCAATAATGAAAAATTATATAAATAAAATCTATCATTCCGATTATTAAAAGATTTATTTTTGACCCATTCTTTAAACTCATCAGAAGCATTATCAAATATTATAAAGAATGAAATATATAAGTAGTATTGGTAATTTAATGGTAAAGTAAATTTATTATTTTTAGGAGTTAATGTTAATTCTAGTCTCATTTGCCTTAAAAAATCATCGAAAAAAAAGCAATTTAAAAAAATGAAATATTATTTAAAAATAAGTTGAAAAGTAAAAAAAAACCGACTTAAAAGTCGGTTTCAAATATTTTTTAAACTAGTTTTAATTTTTTCATTGCTCTTTCTAATTTCTTTCTGTTATCAGGATGAATTGGATATAAAGGAGATCTGTAATTCTCTTCTAATTTACCCATAATAGCTAAAGCTGCCTTAACAGGAATAGGATTAGATTCAATAAAATTCAATTGCATTAAATCAAATAATTTATAATGAATTCTAGCAGCAGTTTTGATATTACCTTTTAAAGCATTGCTAACTGCATCAGAAAACATTTTTGGTGCATAATTAGGCATTACTCCAATTACACCATCAGCTCCCATTGCAATCAATGGAACTGTCAATGAATCTTCTCCAGAAAGAACAAAGAAATCATTTGGTTTCTTTCTGATGATCTCCATGACTTGATCCATATTTCCAGAAGCTTCTTTAGTTGCAACAATATTTTTACAATCTTTAGCTAATTTTAATTGAATTTCAGCTTGAATATTTACACCAGATCTACTTGGCACATTGTATAGAATTTGTGGGATATCTACTGCATCAGCGATAGCTTTGTAATGGTAATATAATCCTTCTTGTGTTGGCTTATTGTAATAAGGACAAACAATCAATAGTGCATCAACACCAGCTTCTTTAGCTAATATCGACAAATCAATTGTTGCTGCTGTATCATTAGAACCAGTACCAGCAATTACTTTTATTCTTCCTTTTACATGTTCAACTGCCGAAACAATTAAAGCAATTTTTTCTTTGTTGCTCATTGTTGCACTTTCGCCAGTGGATCCACAAACAACGACACCATCTACACCATTCTCTATTTGAAAATCCAATAATTCATTAAATTTTTCAAAATCTATTGTTAAATCTTTTTTAAATGGAGTAACTAGTGCTGTGTAAGTTCCTCTAAGATCTAATGCTGCCATATCTCACCTGTTATAAATATTTTTCTAAGTTATTTTAAATAAAAGCAATATAAGGTTTTAATTTCAATTAAAAAAATAGTGTTCTTAAATTAATTAATTCTTACTACTAATAATCGAGTCTTTTTTTGACAAAATATTTTCTCTTAATTTTCTTAGTCTAGGAATAAATTCCTTTTTATTTTTAGACATATCCTGCAATAATGCTCTAAAGTCTTCTTCATTCAATGATCTTGAAGCTAATATCGAATCAACTTTTCTTTGAGCTTCAGTTGAATCTATAGTTCTTACTCTTGTAATTAGAATATCTTCATAAATATCAAAAACTTCTTCATATCTATTTTCTTCACTACAAGAAAATGTTAAAAAAATTAATATTATCGCTATACTAAAACGCATAAAACAATGCTTCCATTTCTGATACTGCAAATGACAACATAAATATAGTATAAAAAGCTAATATTGTTGTCTGCCATTTTTCCCAAAACTCTACTTCTAATTTATTATTAAATGCAATAAATAAAAAGAAAGGAACTGCTTGAATAAAATATCTTCCTTGGAATCCAAAAGTTAAATTCGAGCCCACTGGAGAACTAACCCAAAATCCAACAGTTACTGCTAGGAAAGTTATCAATCCTAATGAGAAAATTCCATACTTAACCCAATTTGAAATTTCGAATTTCTTTCCGCCATCAAGTGTAGCAATTATCATTAACACTAGTCCATGCAAAATGAAAAAACCATCTGATAAATTTGAATAAGAATATCCAAATCTGCCTATTGCTCCTGCAAGCCACTCTTGTCTAAACCAATGCCAATTATTAAGATATGTACCTAAAAACCCAATTGGATCACCTAATATTTCTTGATTTATTCTATAATCTCCATCAAATCTAAAATCTTTTTGAAAACTATGTGATTGCTTATACCCTTCAACTAAATCAGAAATAGCAAACTGCCAGATACTCATTCCAAATTGAATAATTATTATCAATCCTAAAGCTAATATACCTTTATAAAACCATGGATTTAATTTATCATCGAATTTCTTGTTTGGTATAAATAAATAAACAAATGAAAGTAAATAATAACCATTCTTTACGGTTCTTTGAAAATACAATAAGATCAAGATTAAAATTAACTCTCTTATTCCAAATTTAGCATTTTCATCAAAAATAAAATATAAAATACTCGCAAACATTAAAAATGTTAATGAAATACTCATCACATCATAAGTAACCGAACTGGCCTGATATAATACCATTGGTGTCAATCCATAAAGGAAAAATACAGATTTCCAAACTGGTGTCAATCTTATCACAAAAAACATTGTAATAATATAAAAGAATAACATCCCTAAACGACCTGCATAACCTAGTTCAACAGGTGTAGTGCTTTCAGAATCAGCAAGTATAATTCCAATAGATGCGGGCAAATAAGAAATAGGATATGTACTCCATTGGAAATTATGTTTAAATTCTTTTTGGAATCTATTTTGTGGTACTTGTGATAATTCCTCAACTCTTCTTTTATTTAATTTTTCGCCATTGAAATATGGAACACCCTGAAACATCATCGTAACATTAAAAACATTAGATGGAATTTCACTTCCAACCATAGTTGAATCTGGGCTTAGTTCAGGAACTAACCCTTCTTGAGTTATATGATATGCTTTTAGAAAGTGTCTATCTTCGTCATTTGAATGAAATGGAGGGTTAATATATACAAACCAAATTCCAAAAATAGTAGCCAGAATGACAAAAGTTAATTCATAAGATAAAGGAAAGACAAAAAGTTCTTTAAAAAAAGAACTCTTATTTTGAATTTTTTCTGAGTTTTTTCCCATTATAAGAATATTACCAAAATAAATAAAACAAAAGGTGATACAGCTAATAAACTATCAATTCTATCTAAAACACCACCATGACCAGGAATTAAATTAGAGCTATCTTTTACTCCAACATCTCTTTTTATAAGTGATTCAACTAAATCTCCATATTGACCTATAGTGCCACTTATTAATGCAATGATTATGTAAATATAAGACTTAGAAAAACTATCGAAATAATAAAACAACAACCCTACAATCAAAGCACCTATCAAACCTCCAATAGCTCCTTCCCAAGTCTTTTTAGGACTTACTTTTTCAGCAAATTTGTGTTTCCCTAATGATTTACCAGTAAAATATGCTGCCGAATCGCACACCCATATACTTGCAAAAATACTAAAAAGTATTTTAGCTCCCAAAGTTGATTTTAATATTTCAATATCTTGTAAACTATTTTCATTAAATAAACTTGCAAAAACATATTCACTGTTAATGTATAAAAGTAATTGATCTATTTGTCTAATGAAATAAAATGCTATCATTGCTAAAGTAATATAAAAATAACCATAAACTCTGCTTGATATTCTTGTTAGCCCATGTTCCGTTGTTGTTCTTAGATCAAAAAATGATAAGTATATTGGAAAAATTGGAATAACAAATAAAAAGTAAATTAATAGTCCTTTATTGAATAAGTAATAGGCTAATCCAAATAAAATTTGAGAACTAAATATATATAAGAATCTGGAAGATAAATGTTGTGTTTTGAATCTTACCATATTGTAAAATTCATCGATAGCAAAAGCATTTACTAAAAAAAGTAAAGTATAGAAAAACCATCCACCATACCATACTGCTCCAATTACTATAGGAATACCTATTAAAGCAACTATTATTCTTTTTGTTAATTCGTTCAATTTTAAGATTATTTTTTTGAAAATTTTGTTTTAAAAAGAGCATATTAATAATTTTGAATTAGAATTAAAAATTATATTGTAATATTTATTGAAAAGGACATGTTATGGAAGAAAATGGATACGTAAAAACCTATATTTACAAAAATATCGGAGAAATAGAATTTTATCACCCTCAGAGTAATTCTTTACCTTCAGAAATTTTATCACAATTAGCGGAAGCAATTAAAAAATTAGATAATGATCCTTTAGTTCATATTATTAAAATTCAATCTGCTGGAAGAAAAGCTTTTTGTGCAGGAGCATCATTTGATGAATTGATATCGATTACTAATTTTGAAGACGGTAAAAAATTCTTCATGGGTTTTGCTAATGTAATTAATGCTATGCGTAAAGCTAAAAAACTAACTGTAGTTAGCGTTCAAGGAAAAGCTGTAGGAGGTGGTGTAGGATTGATTTCTGCTGCTGATTATGCATTTGGAACAACTGGTTCTTCTGTGAAATTAAGTGAACTTGCCTTAGGAATAGGTCCATTTGTAGTTGGTCCTGCCGTAGAAAGAAAAATTGGAACTTCAGCTTTCTCTCAAATGTCTATTGATTATGATTGGTATTCTGCTGATTGGGCTTTATCAAAAGGATTGTTCAACCATACTTACGAAACTATTGAACATCTAAATGAATCAGTAGAAACTTTTTGCGAAAAAATGGCAAATTCAAGCTTAGAAGCTATGATGGACTTGAAAAAAGTAATTTGGGAAGGAACTGAACATTGGGATGAACTACTGCCTTCAAGAGCTGAAATTAGTGGTAGACTTGTATTATCAGAATTTACTAAAAATTTCATCAAAGAATTTAAAGCAAAGAATAATTAATCTAAATAAGCCGGACATTAGTTCGGCTTTTTTTTATCAAAGAACTTGTTTTTATATTTTATAAAATATGTTGATTTTATTTTTCTATTGATTTGTACGTTTTTTTGATTTTGTACTTTTTTTTCTTTTCTC
>Ga0129345_1000602_pt1 | contig 13187 bp, 12 predicted proteins | sample CPBDNA_FD_94425 | JGI IMG/M metagenome (GOLD analysis project Ga0129345, IMG submission 94425) | Freshwater to marine salinity gradient microbial communities from Chesapeake Bay, USA - CPBay_Sum_20_0.8_DNA | ecosystem: Environmental > Aquatic > Marine > Coastal | place: USA: Chesapeake Bay...
CATTTGTAAACTGATTCATTACCAAAGAATTATAACGAAGCCTGAGCCACCGTTACCACCGGACCAAGGGCCACCAAAGTTAGCACTTCCACCGCCACCGCCACCATAAGATCCAACTCCTCCAGAATTGATAGTATTCCCACGACCACCCTGACCAAGAATACCAGCCCCACCTTTAGGGCCTTGACCACTTACCCCGGAAACCAGGCCTTGCTCACCATCAACAGCAGCCAGCAATTCTCCTGCATTGTCTATTGGAGAAGGAAGGCTGATAACCACACCACCATTACCAGGTGTTCCGCTTGTGTTTCCACCAGCACCGCCATTGCAGGTAATAGTTTTATTGGCATCAGCATCCACTTGAAGCTGAGTAGCACCACCAGTAGCACCGGCCACACTCTGAGTAGTAGATCCTGCACCACCAGCTCCGACTGTGATAGTCATATCAAGACCAGATTGATCTTTCAAAAGATAAGCGCAGAACCCACCGGATCCTCCACCACCTGAAGGCCAGGGATTACTTGATGCAGCATGACCTCCACCACCTCCACCACCTTTAGCAAGAACTAAGACTTCATCAGTAGGGATAGTGAAAGTCGGCTTTGCTCCAGAAGTATTGTAAAGAAGGACATTCCTGAAGATCCCCGTAGCAAGTATTGAAGCAAAGTCAATACCGTCACCTGCAGCATTCACAACAGCAGCTTGACCTGCTGCACTCTCAAAAAGTTCAAATTCTTGAACCAGTACATTGTGAACCGGGTAAGTATCCACCACCAAAAGCTGATAGTAGCGATAGGCGGTAGCATTGGACCAAACATAAGTATCAACCTGGTTCGATACTCCAGAGTGAGTCCCACTAAACAAAGTAACTTCCTCACCAGCAAACGCACCGGTAGCAGAAGCCCTGATCTGAAAGTCCTTAACTGAACCAAAGTTTGATCGGATCGAAGCCTTAATACATGCAATCGGAGATCCCATATCCACCACAATGAACTCATTCGTAGTGCTGGCTGCAGCCCAGTTTGTCCCAGTATTGTCATCAATTGCATTGGATCCGGTACCGGAACTCTGAGCAACCACGGATTTACCAGTAGTCGCATCAGTAGTTTTAGCGTAATCATCCGGAGTGTCCTCGAGGAGATCAAATTCATCCGGAGCGTCATAATACTCAATCGAAGTCGCACCTGAATTCACCCTCAATCCCTTGAGAGCATTACCGGCCAAAGCAGCAGGAGTTTCCCCGAGATTTGAAAATGTAGTGCTGTGAGGATTCCCGGTAGTTCCAGCATGAGTAGTGTTAGCTGTAACTGCAGGAGCAGCAGCAACTCTACCATCTGTGAAATACAGGTTAGATCCCTCTGAAATATCAGAAGTAGTCGCACCGTGAGGATTCCCAGTAGCGTTTCTGTGATTTGTATTGGCCACTACATTTGCATTGGCATTTACCCTCGCCTCTGTGTAATAAAGTTGAGTACCCTCTGCAATATCAGTAGTGGTAGCACCATGAGGATTGCCGGTAGCATTTCTGTGATTGGTATTTGCAACCACATTACCATTGGCGTTTACCCTGGCGTCCGTATAGTAAAGTTGAGTGCCCTCTGCAATACTGGTAGTGGTTAAAACAACATTCGGTCCAGCATCACCATTGACCGTCTGAACACCACCACCAGGTTCAGCAATTACCACCCAATTTCCAAGAGTAGAAGCTGGCTCTGCAGAAAGCATCAAACTCTGTCCTGTGTCAGTCCTCTTAGCTACATCACCAGTCTCAGCAGTCAAAGCAAGCATGGCAGCTTCAGAGGCCACCACAAAAACATTAGTCAAAGCAATCGCTGGAATATAGGACTGAGGAACAACGCCACCAACCAGGGGAGCCACAGAAACACCAACCTCGCTTGCATCCAACTTCCCATCAAGACCTTGCTGGATCCTGTTAGCAGACCACAGATTGCCCGTAGTTGTCTGACCATCATTCAGAGGAGTGTGAATATTTGTGTTTTGAGTGTGAGCATCCAAGTTCCCCTGGACCGTAGCGGAAGATCCAGCAGCTTCATAAGAAGTATCACCATCAAAAGGAATAAGGGCAGTTCCACTTGGATCCACCCTTACAAGTGCATTTGCATTTTCCGAAACATCAAAGAAAGTATCGGTTAAACCTTCAAAAGAATTGATCGCTGCACCAGGCGGTAAATTTTGGTAATTACTCGCATAGATCGTACCCCGGATCTCAAGGGCCCGGGTAGGATCTGGAGCTTCACCTTGATTCCCCCTAAGAAGAATATTTCCATTCTCATCGGAAACCATCATAGGGAGCCCAGTAATGGGATTTAACATTCCACTACTGAATGAGTCCGGAGCAATAACAGAATTCATACCAATGAAAAACGACTGCCTTACAGCATCCAGAGTCTCATCATAAAATTCAGCGACAGGGGCCGTAGGGTAATTCATAAACCCACCGACATACAATCCACCAGTCAAACTTGCACTTGTAAGCACTGAGAACAATTTCTGAAGCTTTTTAGCCCAAATAGTATTTAAGAGTGCCTGAGTAGATTTTGCTGCCACTGTAGCCCAATTATTTCGCTCCGCAAGTATAACTACGAAGCTTCCAGGCGGTAAATTATTTATCTCAGTAATGAAATTCGTAATGTCACCGGCTACGGTCATATCGTAAGTAGTACCAAATCCACCGGCTTCAGGAAGGCTTGAATATTCACCATTATCATCAACCGTCAGATCGAAGACCATAGTGACGATACTCTCAGATCCTACTGTAGTTGTATACGTGCGATTACCAAGAGTGACACTACCGCCACCAGCAACAGTAAGTTCAACCAAAGCAGTATGGTAAAAGCTGTCTCCTGCGAGATTTCCGTAAGCCTGGTCAACCCTTGGCGAATACATATTGGTCGGATCCGAGAACGTCTTAATCCCAGAAACGGATTGTGCCGATGAGCGATTAACATAGTCATCTGAAAATTCAAGTCCATCTTCTGCTCCATTCACTCTGGCCATTTTCGCAGCTTCACCTGCATAGCTATTCGGTGTATCCGAAGGGCTTAAAAATGTTTGAGCATCAACGTACCCTCTATTGGCTATCGCATCTGCAGCCAATGGAGTAGGAACATTTTGAGTCTGTTGATTGTTTAGACTGAAAGTGCTGACAGGGGCAGCAAAGGCATTCAAAGGAATCGCCTCGGCCCTGGTTTCAAAATTGGAATTGATACCGTTTACTGCATCAATAGTTCCACCAACAATATCCAGTCCAGCAACAGTAATTTCATCTACTGTAGATTCACCCTGAATAAGATCGGTAATGACAGAACTGAAAGTATTATTTCCAGTAAAATCATTGTTTGCACTTAACTGAGGAACTTCTGTTTTCGGTATACCGGCATCCTCATAATCTCCAGTACCAGTAATTGAAGCCAAGTTTCCTGCAGTAAATGATGTGGGCTTTATTGCAAAGATCGTGAGATCTGCCCTCTGCGGAAACCAACCGGCTACACCCCATGATTCAGCGTTCATTGTTACCTCACATTTTGAACTAGAATTACAACTTCAACAGGAGAAGCCTCTGCATTGTAGATCCTTAAAATATCGTTTGTCTTGTCTTGAAAATAAACAGACTTGACTGCCTTTGGATCTAAATTGAAAGACTCGCCCTGGGCAAAATCATTGTTCTCATCAAAATTGTAATACAGACGGTTATCACTAGCGAAACTTAAAATGTTTGGAAATCTTTCCCTTGTACCAGGAAAAAGATTCTCCCATTCCAAACCTTTAATCAGAATTTCATCTGTGGCCGGGATTGTTTTTTTAAATATTTTACCTCTTGCTGGCTGAATATCGCCCAGGGCAATACCGAAGTCCAACAAGTGTTTAATCGCATTACTCATAATTCTTCCTCCAATAAAAAGGGCCGAGTCAAATCTGACCCGACCCCATTATAACGTGAAAATCTTTCCTAGCTCAGATCTACGTTGTATTCTTCGCTTCGTACCTTATGGTATTCGAAGACCAGAACAACCTTTCCTGCCGTTACAGCATTCGGGTATGTTGGAACTACCTTAATGGTATCTCCAGCATTCTCGTAGTATGAAACCTTGTGAGATTTCTGCGCTCCAGGTGCACCCTTCAAGTTCTCATTGGTAAACCAATCAGTACCGGCTCCGTCAGTCACCGAAATGGTAACTGCCCCAGCTGAAACAAAAGAAGTCTGAATATCCAAAGATACACCCAAGACTCTTGCCCCCTTTGGAAGACTGAATACATTCACATCATCAAGAGTATTGAATACATCAGTGAAATCATTGAAATCCAGCTCCAAAATCTTCTTGCAGGTTTTGAACTCACGCTCGACTTTTTTGGCATTAACCTCAGCCATTAGTCTCTCCTTTTCCTAAATTCGTACTAGAAAATCTCCATTGAATCGCTTCAATTAAGATTAACTCTATACGTCCCTAGCGTAAGAAGAAATAACGATTCCACCGAAGTCCTGGTTATGCCAGGAAGTGCCAGTCTCGTCATCCCTTGTACCTTCAAACTTGGTTTTGGAAAGACCAAAAACCCAGTCAACACCAACTGCCATTTTACGTCCCATATCAACTTCATCCTCCCAGTATTGGAGGTTTCCGTCCATAGGCATAAGCATAGCAGTTCTACCCAAAAACAAAGCGTTTTCGTAGTACACAGTTCCATTGTTTGATTCAATGATACCTGCATAATCCGGATGCTCAGTTCCATCTTCGATCACGATAACGTCTTCCCAGATCCCAAGCATGGAAGTGAACTGGAGGTTGCCCAAACCAAGTTCCTTCTGAGCCTGAACCCAGTCAGTATCTTGTCGCAAATCGTTTGCTTGCTTACTGCCCACCTTCAAAACGTAGAACTTACGCATTGTCATAAGTCCACCGTTTTGAGCAGACTGGGCCTTAAACGGAGGAATACGATGAGCAGCAACTAATGGTTGACCAGCACCAGCAGTTCTAAACCCACGGGTAGCCAGATACTTAGCCCTGGAAATATCCGCAGTAGTAAAGACACTTGCATTGGTCAAGTTTGCAACATCGTTATCATCCGTAGTACCAGCGATCAAACGATTCGTCGGATTTGTACTCATACGAGTGTAAATGATCTTGTCCATCTTGTTTGTGGCCCAATCAGTAAGACCTTCAGTAGCATCTGCTCTGAAATTGATTGCGTCACGCTGACGAGACAAACGACCCTCACTCTTCAGTGAGTTACCGATCAGCTCCACTTCTACCTTCTGCTTCAAATAAGGTAAATTGTCTTCGTTGCCAGCAAATTCTGTATCACCAGTGATACCTTCGCCTCGAACAAGACCACGGAAGCGCATAATCACACTTGCGCCTTCCTCAATACCCAGTTCTTCCTGAGTCTTGATAACGGAATCGTCTCCGGTTCCCATGAACTGCGACCACTTGGAATTCTCCATAGCAGCGTGGAACATGCGATCAGAGAGCTTCTTCCGTACTTTTTCATCGGTAATTAAAAAACCACCAACACGGCCTAAAGTTGCCATAATTCTTCCTCTCTCCTAATCGAGATTTCTAACAAAGTCTCCAACACCAGCGTCCTTGAAACGCTGGCCTGAGAAGAAAGTTCCAAAGCCAGATTTCTCCTTCTTGGTTTTCTTTTTGCCTTTTCCCGATCTATTCATGTTGTTCATATTGGGAAGACCGGACTTGCCTTTGCCACCTTTTTTGGATTTTTTAGGCTTAACACCCTTGACCCTATTAAAAATGGCCTGAGTCAACTGATAAGCTTTAACGAAATCTACCTTTCCAGAAGCAGGATCAAATGAATGCTTCTGAATAGCTTCCTTTTGCCGGGTAGTCATATCCTTGTCAAAGAAATCATCAAGAAGCTTTTGATTAAACTTCTTATCCTTCTTTTTGAGAACTTTGACTGCCTTGCTCAAGTCCAAAGCTGTTTTCTTTTCGATAAGCTTTTGTTGAAGTTCACCCAGTTTTTCTTGGCTCTCCTTCCCTTTTTTACTATTGGCTTCCAAGACCCTCTTGGCTACCAGTTTGGCCAACTTATCTGGATCACCCACCAACTCATCTTTTTCCTCTTCAGTCAAAAGACTTTCGGGGTCGATCTCAGGTCCAGAAGTCCCTGTCCGGGCCTGTTCGATCTGTGCCTCCAATTTGGCAATTTCACTTTCAAGTTTACGATCTTCAGTATCACCGAAATCACTAGAATCCTCTTCACTATCAGCAAAGAGATCATCTAAGATCCCATCAATACTCGATTCATTTTCTTCCTCATCTTCCTCAGAGTCATCAGAGTCATCCTCTTCAGAATCATCATCATCTTCAGAATCATCAGAATCCTCCTCATCAGATTCATCATCTTCAAAGTCATCCTCTTCTTCCTCAAACTCTTCTTCAGACTCATCACCTTGTTCACCGATTTCTTCAACCAGGTCACGTAGAGATCCAGAGGTTTCGTTTTCTTTTTCGTCTTTCTTTTTACCCACAATAAACTCCTTTGTTTAGGGTCCAATCTGATTAGATATTCCTCAATGGTAATCCTTGCAATGGCCTTGTTGCAACATTATTTCCACCAAGAAGATCTCCAGCTTTAGGTGGATTGTTGCCCTGGACCGCAGGATTATTATTACTCAAGGACTCGACGATATTGCCAGAAATAGGCAAATCCAAGTTCCTCATATAGTCAGCTAAAACAAGCCTTACTTCTTCAGGAGACAATGCTCCAAGAGGTAATACAGTTTTGAGCATTTCAGTGTATTGAGTCAGAATCTCCTGTCGATTAACAGTAGTCGGTGGAGCTTGCTCAATTACAATGTCATAGCGACCCATGCTCAGATCATTGGTGTTCTCGTACTCACCATTTTTGAAAATATTTGTCTGCTGATTTAGTGCTATAAATTCTTCCTTACCCAAAGAGTCAATAACACGGATCACCCTTTCTTGGGTGTAATGGGCCTGGATCATTCTTACCAGTTTCATTCCCACCTGGCGATCAGAGTCATCAGCTGCATCAATCAAACTTTGAATGGAAACAATCGCTGCATCTTGCCGACTTTGGATAGCAGCTCCGGTACGTGCATTGGTAGCAACACCGGCAAACTCATCATTGATCCCTGCAAGCTGCCTGGCACGAATCTGAAGATTGATAATGTGGTTAGCAAGTGACTGGATCTCCCTCTTGAGATTATCAACTTTCACTCGCTGAATATCATTGACCTCAACTACAGCACCGTCCGTATTGAGTTCATCTTCGAATTTCTCAATGTCATCGACCGCGCCTTTCTCCACCATTGCCTTGATTGTTCCGAATAGATTTTGGATCTTAATGAGGGCAAAGTTGATTGCGTCCTGAATAGGCAGTATGTCTCTAAACATCGTAACGATTTCAGGTTCGTCCGTTTCGTACTCGAATCTTTTAATGACATACGGATACCCTTTCCCGTTCATATAGGGTGACTCACCATCTTGAAGAATCGTGTTGCCAGCCCAGAATGCGTAATAGAATTTTTTACCGACTCGATACCAGGTATTCACCAGAAAGATCCGGTCCCTGGACTGTTGAGCATAAAGGCCTCGCCTTCTTCTCATTCCCTCTCTCGCACGAAGATCCGTAGCATCGTTTGATGGAACCTGGTCAACAAGTTCCTCTGGAAAATGCTCATACAATTCTTCCCGATCAACCCAGAAAGCCCGATGCAAATACTTGGCATCTGAATAATCCTTCTCTCGAGAAAACGGATCAATGAAAAGCTCATCATAAGGAACAGCCTTGAGCTTAATATCAAGGATCGGATCACCGTCTGAATCAAACTCTTCATCGGAAGGCTCGAGTCTCATTTCATAGCCAGCGAAACCGGCAAGACTGAGATTTTTACGGAAGGCCACTCGCTCCTGGTCAAAGTTGTTATCGTCCATCACGAACTTGATAACGTCCGTCATAATCCTTGCACCAGGTATATCTTCTTTTTGTCGGCCACGGGCCCGAAGATCGTTTTTTCTAATGATGTGGAATCCGGTCAATTTGTTCGCAATTTCACGAATCACATTGTCCCAGATCGGAGGCTGACCACGTTCCTTTAGAACCCTCAAAACATCGGAAGGCAATTGCTTTCCATTGTAGTATTTGAAAGCTCTCCTGGCCTCCTCATAGCTGGTAGATAGTTCGTCAATTGATTCATCCAGCCATTCTCTTAGCTTAGTAATGTTCACCTTTCCCATGATGTACCTCTTGTGATAATCTTAAATTGTCTCGATGTAGCCACGCTGCTTGTTTGGGACTCAATCTGATTCAGGGGGTCATGCTTCGGCATGGCCCTTCTCATTATAGAACGGAAATCTACACCCTCCAAGAAGATGAATTTCGCTGGCTATAAACTCTCCCGTTCTTAATGATTACGTCCCTATACGGATTCAGCCCCATTTCTTCATAGATCTTGCGCCAATCTTCCACGGGCTTATGAGTCTGAACTGGTCTTTCCATAGAACCATATCTCATAGCATCGTAAGCGTGATCTTCAGCGTCAGTATCAACGTCCTCAATATTATCAGGATCAACGGGAATACTACTTATCTGCTCAATTAGGTTATCACAATTTTCAAAGATTACGGCATTGCTACTGTACCGAAACTTGATTTCCATTACATCTGGATCCCAGTATTTCTCTTCATCAACAAACAGCCTTTCGTGGATTTCCTGCTTTCCGGTGGTCCGGTCATTATTCGCTTTTCTCAAGCCATAAAGCCCCGCACTCATCATCTTCCTAGCCTTAGTTTGAGTACCCTCATGCTCAGACCAACAAGCAGGATCAGCAACCGTATACAAAAACTCTTCCCCCACACTCAAATCTACAATCGTCTTTGCCAGTCTTTGAGGAGTAAACTTCGTCACATACAGCTCTCGATAAATATAAACTTTCCCGTCTTCATCGGCTGCAAACCACAAGCAACAGGCAGGAGCAGAATATCCATAATCAATAGCCCTCCACTTGTACCAGTGTTTCGGGATCTTAAACGGAGCAATCACATGAACGTCCCGACGAAATTCTGGGAAGGCATTACCAGCCAGAATATTCCAGTCCCCATACAACCAGGCTCTCTTCAAATTCTCATCTTTGATCGACTGCAGCCTACGAAAGTACATCGGATCATTTTTCAGTAGGATCGGATTATCTGCAGGAGAGGCCTGGACGAAAACACAAGTCTCACCAACTGGGGTACTAAACGGAACACCAGGCGTACTCGGATTGTAAAACATTCGCTTAAACGGCAAATGGCCCGGACCTCCCGGGTTCGCAGTAAAGAACAATCGACAAGGAACGCCGTGAGCAGATCTCAATGAACCTTTTAGCTTATCGACCATCTTTTCCAAAAAAGGAAAATTTGTAGCCTCTTCAATCGAGATCTCCGTGTATTGATGCCCCTGGTATTCCTCACAGTCATCCATATACTGAATCGCTCGAAGGTGAACTTGGCCTCCTTTGTGGAATCTAAGAATCGCAGCCTTCTCATCACCACCGATCAAAGTTGCTTTCAAGCCAAGAGCAATCAATTCCTTTAATCGTCTTTTGATCTCACCCAACTGCTTATAAGTCTTACGAATTATCAAGCCATTCCAAAATATGCCATATTTTTCAGCACCCTTTAGATGCCGACCAATCGTAATATCGGATTTTCCACACCCCCTGGTCCCACCGTAGGCAGTCATATCACAAGGAGAGTGATAAGCAATCGACTGAGCCCCAAGCTGAGGAGTCCAGACCGAAACCAGCTCACCGCCATTTTTTTGGTTTACTGCTTCGTTGGAGACACGATCTCCAGTATCAAGATCTACAATGGAATGAGTGTTGAGTTTATCAGTCATAAAATAGCCTTTGGAACGATTCAGGAACGCAGACGGAACGATTGACGATATACCTCAAACTCTCTACTAGAGCTTGCCACAGGCACATTTTCAAACACCCATTTGGAACGATTACGGAACGATTACGGAACGATTTTAGGTATACTACAACCATCAAAACCACCTCAAACACGCACCAGTAGCGGATTCACAAGATTGTTGCAACGCTTTCATCAAAATCGTCCCATAGTATATATCCCTAAAGGGATATTATATATATATACCCCTGTTAGGACAGGGTATGAATTTAAAAAAAATATTTGAAGTCTGAACTGAGAGGCTAAGAAAAACCTCACACGTAGTCACTCGCTCGGGTGGGTATAACATATGTGGGACTCCAAGTACCTCTGGGTTAAGACCCCCCCTGGTCTTTCTCATACTGAGCTTCAAGAATCACCTGATCTACGTTCTTTCTAGTCGTCAGTGATTGCTGCTTGCATAGCTCTACGAACTGATCAAAAGGTAGTTCTGCACTGGCTATAGCTCCTGTGTGCTTCACCTTGCCTTCTATCTCCAGCTTATCGACTCTTTGCTGGAAAAATACCTCTCTATCCATGTTCTCAAGCACTACTTTCTGGGCTAGAACATTACCTTCCAGGGCCTTGGCTATCATTGCACCTCTAACGCTCAATCTCATGCTTTGAAGTCCTCTCCTACGTGCATCAAGTATTTTGTTGATCGGGTTTCCGTCTTCGTCTGTTATAACATTTCCCATTGGATCAGTGACCAGGTAATCTTTGATATTCAAGTAAAAGGTTGATCTGGGTACACCGAGGAACATACAAATATCTTGGATGGTTGAACCAAGCATGCCAAGCTTGAAAACATACTCCTCAAGTAGTTCAGGGTCCTTCAGAATCAACAAGGCTGTACTGTTTGACCTGTTCATGGTTTCGACTTGTTCAGATAGCAGTTCTAAGGCCTTTTTAGCACCTTTTAAGGGCACTTCTTTCGTATCTGTAGTGTTTTTATCTCTGGATGACATATCCACCTCCATACCACCATTCTACCATGTCCAGCTTGAATCTCTACCGTTTCAGCCTGGTATATGTTCTTGATCCTCAACTTGTTACAACAGGCAAGCCGTAATACTTGTTGCAACAAACCCGCATAAACACTGGAAAAAAATAATTGTTGCACTGTTATAACAGCCTGTGATAACATTTGTGACAGTGATAACAGTTTGCTTTGTTGTGTTGCAACGGCATGGAGCCAGGGCAATAGACAAAAGCAGAACTAAACCGTGGAGGGTTTATATGAGTTTACAGAATTTTGTTCAAAGTAATGTAGGCAGTACAATCGTGTACGCCGGAGAAGAGTATTTCATCACCTGGAACGGACACAACACATTCAACCTGGTAGGGCCTGACGGTCAAGACTTTGATTGTTTTTCAGTTTGTGGTGAAGTTCAGAGCGTAGAGTGTGCAATCTTTGTTGCAACAAAGCACGCAGCAGAGCAGGACGCATTGAGCTGTATTGTCTGCGGTGACAAGTCCGACGAAGTTCCTTTTGATGATGAAAGCCATAAGTGCATTTCTTGCTTGCATGAGGAAGAGGAGGAGGAGGAATATCATGCTTAGAGATACTGTATTTTTTCAGCGTGAAGTTAAAGCCGACCGACTACCGGACGGAGCAACCAAGGGAAAAGCTGTTATAAGGCTTCACTATATCAAGGGAAACAGTGAACCATACTGGAGCGTCACCAAGGAGATAACCGGCAGGCGTTACGGTTCAAGCTTTGGGACTCTATCCAAGGAAGTTAGGCGTAAATACTGGCCAAGACAAAAGTGGATTGATAAATACATAGATTTGCACTTGTCCGGAGTTTCTGGCCAGCCGATGAACCTGGTAGAAAATGGCAAGTATCACGCCGGCTTATGTAAAGGCATGGAAAAGGAGCGAAACCTGGAGCACCTGGCAAGCCATTTACGAATCAGTGACGAGGAAGCCCAAAGGCTAGTTGATAGGCTCGATGATATGGTTACGGACCTTGAGCTGGATTTTGTGCCAGGTACGGAAGAGTACGACGAGGCCAACAAATTGACCAGGGCTAAACAGCACAAAGCTTTTGAAGAGTATTGTCTGCATCACTCTATCCGGTACGCTCAGGAATCCAGGGAGGCATTGATTGAGTTGAGCGGAAACGATCATATCGAGCTTGATTTTTGGAAGGAGGAAATACAGTGCAAGTCTACCCATACAAAATAGCAGCGCACCTGGTTACTTGTCTGGTCAATGGGGATCATTCCCACTTGAACGCAGACGAGAGCCGGCAGGTCTACAATTTTGAGAATCGTGTCTTTCGTAGTCATGGGGCCGGTCACTGGTACTACTCTGATGAGTACGACGAGGACTACAACAAATGTGAACTATCAGGAAAGCATGGCCAGGTGAAATCCCTGGAATGGCGAACACTCGCTTGATTCGGTGGGGCCGGTTCGATTCCGGCCACCGTCTTGTGTGTCCGTGGTAGGGCACCGAATCAGATTGGAGAGAATTATGTTGATAAGCCTTGACTTATTTATGAGAGTAGAAGACTTCCTCACTTTTGAGGAATTTGTGAAGCTGTCCGAGGAGCTGAAAGACACAGCAAGTGAAATCACCTACGGCAATGAGCTGACCGGCCACCGGCCACTGAGGGACGATATTCCAGATAGAGCTTTTCAAGAATATGTAGTTGATGCAGTCCTATCTATCGCTGAAGATACCATGCCTGACGAAGACCCCTTAATAAACTTAGAGATTATGAGGGACCCGGCATGTATTTGCGACTATGCAGGATGGGCCCTTGCTCACGACTGGAACAAGGAGACAGCAGAACAATGAGCAGAAGACTACCACCACCAAAAGGATACACGCCAAGACAATGGAAGGAAGTGCCACACGCTGACAAGCGCAGAGTGAGAAAGGAAGTTGAGAAGCAGCAAATGCTACTGCACCAGGGAGCTTGCTTTCTTCTATGGCTGGACCAGAAGGACCTGGCCAACCCTAAAACCGGCGAGGATCAGCCCTTAATGATCGTTTTTATGGGCCTATTTGGCCATGATGTAAGATCGGGGTATCACCTGTTCATCAATTCGCAGCTTCAAGGGTACACTCTGGCCGAACACCAGAAAGCCAGGGGACAGGATCGAAACCCGGCAATGGGCTTCAACTACTTCAAGGAAAAGTATCAAGGGGGCAAGCATGACTTGCTTATCAATGGACGCTTTACCTGTAGCTGGCAAGTGGATCAGAAAGAATGGGATTACCTCTATAAGCTCAAG
>Ga0129345_1000604_pt1 | contig 13178 bp, 11 predicted proteins | sample CPBDNA_FD_94425 | JGI IMG/M metagenome (GOLD analysis project Ga0129345, IMG submission 94425) | Freshwater to marine salinity gradient microbial communities from Chesapeake Bay, USA - CPBay_Sum_20_0.8_DNA | ecosystem: Environmental > Aquatic > Marine > Coastal | place: USA: Chesapeake Bay...
AGAACCGGAAAGCTCTCCTCCCCATCCCTGCCTGCCCTGCCGGCCTCCTGATAGTAGGCCTCCAGCGAAAGAGGCAGAGTGTGATGCACCACAAAACGGCAGTCTGGCTTGTCAATTCCCATACCGAATGCATTGGTTGCCACAACCAGCGAGATCTCATTGCTGATCCATTGCTGCTGAATGGCAGTTCGATCCCCGGCATCAAGACCTGCGTGGTATGGTTTGGACGGAATTCCCATCTTCGTAAACATCTCTGCCCACTCCTCGCAATCGCGACGACGATTTGCATACACGATGCCGCTCCCCTTTTCAATACCCTTTTTCACCGCACGTACAAACAGATCGTCACGTTTACTGGTTTGCTGAACCCACCACTGCAGATTGGGACGACTGAAACGACCCGTCACAACCACCGGATCCCGGAACTGAAGCGTTTTCAGAAGATCGTTGCGTACCTCCGGGGTTGCTGTAGCAGTAAGAGCCATCCATCGTGTGTTCTCTGGCAATTCGCCCATATCCTCCCGGATGGTTCTGTACGAGGGGCGAAAATCATGCCCCCACTCGGAGATGCAATGAGCCTCATCAATGGCGACAAGACGAATCGGTAATCCAGGTTTCTCAACCTGCCAAAGGTCTGTTTTTAGGCGTTCCGGTGCCATGTATAGTAACCGGTACATCCCATTCCGGGCATTTACAAGTCGCTGTTCAACTTCCGCTTTCGAAAGTGTACTATTGATATAAGCAGCCCGAATGCCCTTGGACATCAGCTGACTCACCTGATCTTCCATCAAAGCAACCAGAGGCGAAATCACAATCGTGAGTCCATCAAGCAGTAACGCTGGCACTTGATAGCATAGTGATTTTCCACCACCGGTAGGGAACAGCACCAAAGTATCTTGCCCGGATAGTACAGCTTCCATCACTTTGTCCTGCCCGGGTCGGAAGGTGGAATACCCCCAATAGGTTTGCAACACCTCACGAGCCCTTGTTAGTAAATCACTTGATGATGAAGATGCAGCACCGGAAGAGGAGTCCGAGGAGTAGGAAGATGAGCCAGAGGAATCGTCAGAAGATAAGTCAGAGGATGATCCAGAAGATGATCCAGAACCAGGCATAGCATCATCTGAGCCCAAAGAGGCATCGTTCGCAGAGAATATGGAAGGTGTTTTGTTCACGTGCCTGTGGAATGTAACTCCAAGAAATGATGATTGCCAGTACAGATTCTATGGCTGGCACTTACTCTCTTGATCATACCGGGATATAACGAACTCTCACCAATGGCGTTGAACCGTCTCAACCATTAAAACATAAAGAGAACTCCCACCGTGTAGTAGAAAAGATCGGTTTTCGACCGGCTTACATCATAGAATGCCTGCCCGTTCTGCACGGTAATGGAGCCCTTTTTAAGATACTCTGCTGTTCCGCCTGCTTTGTAGCGCCCCATCAAATTTAACATGACCCGTTCAATCCGTGTGGTTCCTTCAAGAATATCGGTAACGGGATAACTATGAAGCTCGATCAGCAAGCCCGCTCCTGCACCATAACTAAATGCAAAATCATCAAAGTTGGTCGAACGAAACACAGGTTCCTCTAGAAACGTATTTGTATTTTCGATGGTCGTTTCTGTGTATAGGTAGTTAAATCCGATCGCTCCCTCAAAATAGGGCCGAATTTCACCAACCGGCTGAACAAGGCGTACCAAGAATGACGAGTGCATCAAATTGTATGTGTTTTCAACCAGCACTGTTGCATCCGGAATCGTAAGACTAAACGCTTCGTTTCTACTGTCCCTTCCAAAATTCAGGAAACCCAAATCCAGTCCGAACATCACTGGCCGGTTTTTTAACTGGTACCCTCCCTGGAAGGTCGCTCCAAATCCAACCCGATCCATGGTGTTGGCGAACCCACTCAATGGTGTTCCCAGGTTCAGATCTATCCCTATGGAAAAACCCTGCTCTGTGGCTTCCTCCCGCCAGTTTTCCGACTCTGAGTTGATGGTTGAAATTTGCGCTTGGAGCCTCTCGCTCTGTCCCGCACTCAACCATAGAAAAACGGTGATTACATAAGATACCCGAAATGCCCATCTAAAAAACTCCGATTTTCTCGGTGGGGTGACGCCCCCAGACAAAAGAATACGGGATGACCTATTGCAGGTTGCCCCAATCGCTCGCTTGCTCATCAGTTCCTCACGACGGCTTTCAGATAGTCTCTTCTCATCTGAGCAATGGCGGAGATCGAAATCCCTACCGGACAAACCGCTTCACACTCTGCAAAGTTGGAACAATCGCCAAATCCCTCTTTTTGCATCTGCTCCACCATCGCAATCGACCGAAGATCTCTCTCCGGCTGTCCCTGAGGCAGGCTGTTAAGATGAGCAAGCTTTGCCCCTGTAAACAATGACGCCGATGAGTTCGGACATGCAGCAACACAAGCACCACACCCGATACAGGTTGCATAATCGAAGGCCTCATTGGCTGTCTCCTGTTCCACAGGAAGCAAGTTGGCTTCCGGAGCCGCACCGGTATTCACGGAAATATATCCACCGGCTTCAATAATTCGGTCGAACGCACTTCGGTCTACCACAAGATCCTTAATCACAGGGAACGCCGAGGCCCGTGGAGGTTCGATTACGATGGTATCCCCATCCTTATAATTTCGCATGTGAAGCTGGCAGGCAGCGGTCTTATGTTTCGGCCCGTGTGCTCGGCCATTAATCACCATATTACATGATCCGCAGATCCCCTCACGGCAATCATAATCAAACTCCACCGGGTCTTTCCCCTCCTTCATCAACTCTTCATTGAGAACGTCCAGCATCTCCAGAAACGACATGTGTTCATTCACCTTGTCGAGTGTATAATTCTCAAACTGCCCTTTTGCATCTTTGTGTTCCTGTCTCCAGATTCGCAGATGGATGGTCATTAAACTCATAGTAGTCCCGTTTATGTTTCGATTCTTTCTATTTGTAGCTTCTTTGTTTCAGCTCCACAAACTCAAAATCTAGCTTCTCTTTGTGCAGAGCCGTCTGCAGAGAACCATTAAGCCCTTCAAACTCCCAGGCAGAGACGTACGAATACTCCTTATCGTTTCGTAGTGCTTCACCTTCTTCGGTTTGATACTCATCTCGCAAGTGACATCCACACGACTCCTTGCGATCCAGTGCATCCAGTGCCATCAATTCTGCCAGCTCAAAGAAATCCGCCACCCGGTTCGCAAACTCCAGGTACTTATTGTAGTAGTTGGTCTTCCCTGGCACCCGAACGTTCTTCCAAAAATCCTCCCGCAGCGCACGAATCTTGCTTAATGCCGTTTCCAGACCCTCTTGATCACGGGAAATTCCAACCTGATCCCACATAATTTTACCCAGCTCTCTGTGGTACTCAATGATGGTCTTCTCTCCCTGTACTGCCAGAAGTTTATCCAGCTGCGCCGTCGCCTCTTTCGCTGTCGTATCAAATGCCTCATGCGCAGTAGACACATCATGTGGCGTTACATCTGCAAGATAATTTCCTACGGTGTACGGGATGATAAAATAGCCATCCGACAGTCCTTGCATCAACGCGCTTGCACCAAGCCGGTTTGCTCCGTGATCCGAAAAATTCGCCTCGCCTGCAACAAACAAGCCGGGAATGTTACTCATTAGATTGTAATCAACCCAGAGTCCTCCCATTGTGTAATGAACCGCAGGGAAGATCCGCATCGGTACTTCGTATGGATTGTCATCAGTAATATTCTCATACATCGCAAAAAGATTCCCGTACCGAGCACGAATCGTATCCTCTCCGTCTCGTTTAATCGCATCCCGAAAATCCAGGTATACGGCCAATCCGGTTTCACCAACACCCAAACCTTCGTCCGTTACATGTTTTGCATTACGGCTGGCTACATCTCTGGGTACCAAATTTCCAAAACTGGGATACCGCTCCTCAAGGTAGTAGTAGCGGTCCTCCTCGGGTATGTCATTGGGTTTGCGCTTGTCATCTTTGTTTCTGGGTACCCAGACTCGCCCGTCGTTCCGCAAACTTTCACTCATTAACGTCAGTTTCGACTGATAATCCCCGGAGACCGGAATACAAGTGGGATGGATCTGAACAAACGACGGATTCGCAAAAAGAGCCCCACGCTTATGACAACGCCATGCTGCTGTTACATTGGAATTCTTCGCATTGGTGGAAAGATAGAATACATTACCGTATCCGCCGGTTGAAAGCACAACAGCATCTGCCGCCCATTTCTGAATCTCTCCAGACACCAGATCCCGTGTAATAATCCCTTTGGCAACTCCGTCTACAACCACCAGATCCAACATCTCCTGACGAACATGATTCTTGATCTTACCATGATGAACCTGTTTCATCATCGCCTGGTAAGCCCCCAGCAATAGTTGCTGCCCGGTTTGACCCCGAGAATAAAAGGTGCGGGAAACCTGTGCCCCGCCAAACGAACGATTGTCCAGCAACCCTCCATAATCCCGGCCAAAAGGTACTCCCTGTGCTACGGCCTGGTCGATAATATGATTGGAGTTCTCCGCTAGCCGGTACACATTGGCTTCTCGGCTTCGGTAGTCCCCTCCTTTAATGGTGTCGTAAAACAGGCGCCATACACTGTCGCCGTCGTTCTGATAGTTTTTAGCTGCATTGATCCCACCCTGCGCGGCGATACTGTGAGCCCGCCGAGCTGAATCCTGAATACAAAAGGTGTCTACGTTATATCCAAGTTCTGCAAGACTTGCCGCAGCCGAAGCCCCAGCCAACCCGGTACCCACCACAATGATCCGGTATTTTCGCTTATTATTGGGAGAAACCAGCTTGATATTATTCTTATGCTTCGTCCATTTTTCCGCTAACGGACCGTCCGGTACATTGGATGTAAGCTTGATTTTGGTCATGTTCGGTTGTTTGAAAAGTTCAAAATAGATTTAGTAGAATCAAGGCTCCAGGCACTGAATGAGAGCAGCGTCACAACCGCCGCCAAAATAGATGTACAACGGGATGAACAGAAATCCGAATGCCATCACCACGGCATAAATGGTTCCGATCGTGTACAGGGTTGCCGTCGCTTTTTTCCCGGAGAACCCTAAAGAGACAAATGCACTCCAGAATCCATGCCCAAGATGCACTCCTAGAAGCAACATCACAAATGTATAGCCGAATGCGTAACCCGGACTCTGAAACGTGGCGATCACAAGAGATTTGATATCTTTCATCATCACCCCTCCTATTGATACCATTTCAGGCTCTCCGAAGGCAAAAGTTCGAAGATGGAAAACGATGAATATCAACAAAACCACACCGGTAAAGGCCATGCTTCTTGAGCTGAGCGTCTGACGACTGGGCCCGCCCTTGCTACTATACACCTCATATTTTTGTGGACGTGCCTTTCGTTTGTTCAGCCAGATGGAGATTCCGATGTAGATATGGGCGACAAAAATGACCAGCAAACCGATCCTTGCAAACCAAAGCAGTGGTCCGAGTTCATGAAGAAAATGAGAGTACTCGTTCATTGCATGGACATCGCCAAACATGGCAAGATTTCCAGTGAGATGGACGACAACAAATAGCATAAGAAGAACACCGGTGAGTCCAGTGAGGTATTTACGTCCGACCTGAGAGGTTAGTGCAGTTAGGATTTGTGACATAATCTCTTTGACAGTTGTTCATGGTTGAAAAAACCTCTTTTTCAATAGAATCTGAAAATAGAAATTTTCTGATTGAATTTCAGCCATAACAGCACAAAAACAATGAATTTTTCGGTCAAAAACCTATCTTTGCGCTAGGAACGAATTCAACCAGCTCCATGCAGACTTGCAAAGAACGCACCGAAACCAAACTAAGAATCAAACATTCCCTGTTTCATGGTATTCTGATGCCGGTTTCATCGAGATATGCCGCCGAATCCGCACTCGAAACGATCCGTCTTGCACACCCAAAAGCAAACCATCACTGTTATGCTTTTCGCATCAACCCGAAGAAACCTATTGAATTTTCGCAGGATGATGGGGAACCTTCCGGAACAGCAGGTGCTCCGATTCTGCATCGGCTTCAGTCCGAAGACCTCGTAGATGTTCTGCTGGTTGTAATCCGCTATTTTGGTGGGGTGAAACTGGGGACCGGCGGTTTGATTCGAGCCTATGGGGAGGCTGCAGGAAACACCATAGAGGCCGCAACACGTTTGCCATTGCGTCGCTTCCAGACGTTTCGGGTTCAGTATGCGTATGATCTCGAATCTGTTGTGCAATCGGTTTTGCACCCGTTTCCGGTTATTTTCAGGGAACGAACGTATCTTGAGGAGATTGCTGTAGAGCTTCTTTGCCCTGTGGAGGTGTCTGACCAGCTGGAATCGCAGCTTCGTGCGATTCGCCATCTGGTGAGCAGCCTCGAGGTTGGGCCGGAAGTCGTTGTGGCGGATCCGAATCACACCTCGTGAGAACATATTCCGGTATCCCCGAATTCATACAGTATTCGAGAACCAGTGCAGTATTAAGGAATCCATGAGTATTCGAGAATCCACAAGCATTCGAGTATCCACAGCACTCGGAACACTGCAGTACTCGGAAAACCGTAGTTCATTTTTGTTAATTTTCATTGAACCCGTATGAAAGATCCCCAAAATTCATCAAAGCAAGAGCCCTGGGAAGACCCTAGGGGTAGTCATGACGACCAGGACATCCGGGACGACCAGGACATCCGGGACCATCCCTCTTCACACCCCGGGATCGTTTTGCATCCGCCCGAACACATTCCGGATGGAGTGGAGTTTCCGATACAGGAGGCTGACATTGAGGCGATTCTCGCTGCCACAGAGGAACACGAAGGGGTGCAGTTTGCGGCATTGGAGGTTGTTTTCATGAGTCCGGAAGAGATCACAGAGATCAACCGAACGTATCTGAATCATGATTATGTGACAGACATTATCACGTTTCGGCTGGATGATGAGGAAGATAGGAGTGCATTGGAGGGAACACTGTGCTGCTGTGATGATCGAATCCGGGAACAGAGCAAGGAGCTGGGGGTGGAAGTAAGAGAGGAGTTTTTACGGGTACTTATCCACGGAGTTCTGCATTTATGCGGATGGGAGGATGACTCCGATGAAAAGCAACAGGCGATGAGAGAGCGGGAAGATTTCTATCTGGAAAGGATCCAGAAGGTGGGGTGATGTTTCATGCGTCGTCATTGTAATCCCAGTGCTACATGAATTTTACTGGAGGAAAAGGTGTCATCCGGCGACAAAGCATAACTGATCCGCATCATCCCGAGCGGAGTCTGATAGGCGATTCCAGCACCAAACGAACCGATCCAGGCAGATTTCCGGACTCCGGATCGGTCTTGTGCATTTGAATCTGCAACTTGCCGGGACCACGTTTCGGGGCGATCATACCATCCATAGGCACCGAATACAAATAGATAGGTTTCCTGGTCGAGCAAGAAGCGGGGCTCCAGATCGGCCCAGGCCAGAGTAGCTGCACGAAACTGATCTTCAGCATAGCCGCGAACGGTGTTTGTACCGCCGAACCGATACAGGTCGGTACTCAAAAAGGAGCCCGAAACCATGTGCCGGAGTTCATTTCGCAAAGCAAAAACCCAGCGGTTTGCTGCAGCAATGTAGACTTTTCCGGAATATTGAAATCGTTGAATCCGTTGCCGGGCGGGAAGTTCCTGTGTCGAGGTTTCGGAGACGCCAATGCGAGTACGGAGTTCCACCTCGCCAATCATCCTTACATCGTACCCGCGTTTAGGTACCACCGCATGATCGAGTGAGAACCATCGAAACCCCAGCCCCCAGGAGGTGGAACGGGTGTCGGGCTGAAGCGTAGACACCGCACGAACCCGGCCAAATTGACCGGACCCTGTGACGGCGAATCCGGCACTCAGGAAATACTCCCCCTCAGCCCGGAACTCCTGCTGCAAATAGAGTGTATCCTGTTGCAAAAAATGTACTCCCACGGCCAGCGAAACCGGCAAACCAGCCGGATAGGTTTGTCGTACGGTTGCGTCGAGGCGTGAAACGGATCTTGAGAGCTGTTCGTATCGGAGGGTAAGTTCATTACCGGGGAGAAGCAGATTTCGAAGTTGGAGATCTCCATAGCCGGCAAGCAGTCCATCTCCGCTTGGCCCGGGTGCGTATCCTATCATCCCGTCCAATGCATTTTGGCGAAGCTCCTCCACCGTGAACTGCAGTACAAGCCCCTGTTGACCCATCTCCCACCGACCCTCATCTACGTCCCGAAAAAATCCGGTACTTAGAAGTGTTTGGCGTACCCGTTTCCGATCGGAGGGCAGTACCCGTTCTCCCGCACGAAGGGCCGGAAGTTGCTCCAAAAACGACGGCTGAAGGGTTTCAAGGCCTATCCACCGATATCCCTCTAATGTTGTTTGCAGGCCTGGATCGATTGCCAATTGGATCTCGGCACCACAATTTTCAGGACTTTGCAAAATCGACTCCACAGTAACCGTGCTCTCCCAATAGCCCTGTTCTTTAAGGATTTGGTGTGATTCATCGGCAATACTGCTCAATAGTGAATCGGTGAGAAATACACCCTTCAACGCTGAAAAATCGGGTAGGTTGATGTCGTCCAGATCCAACAAACGTACATTCACGCTCTCGACCCGGATCCCGTCCATGCACGGATTGGCAAGCAGTACTCCGCTACACAGCCCTCCCATCACCCCGAAAAGAAACACAAAATAAGATCGCGCCTTGATGCGAAACATGACTCCGCCTGTCTGTTTAAGAGGATTGTGAATTTACATCCCTGCCCAACCCCAGACTAGTCCCAATCCTACCCAAATCAAGCCCCAATCCTCACTCTTCAATCAATTGCCGCACAAAATTTGGTAGTGCAAACGCCCCTCGATGTAACTCTGGATTATAATAACGAAGTGCCTCGAGAAAATCACCATCCTCCGCCAAACGCTCTGCCAAAGGCCCATCCAGCGGATCCCCGCCCTTCGAAGCCAGTGCCATACCCCACATCCCAGCCGGATACAGCGGTATGAACGACAAATACAAATTCGCATACGGAAACTGCCCAGCAAGAATTTGCATCACAGCCCGAATGGCAGGCCGGTACGATGGTACCCAAGGACTCTCATTCTGCGCCACCAAAATCCCACCAGGCTTCAACGCTCGCTCACAATCCCGAAAAAACGACTCGCTAAACAACCCCTCCGCCGGTCCCGTAGGATCCGAACCATCCACAATAATCACGTCCACCGCGTTCTCAAGCCCGGCTACATACCCGATCCCATCCCCAATCGTCACGCTCAGTTTCGGATGTTCAAACACGCCAAGCCCGGGAAAATGTAACTTTGAAGCCTCTACAACCGCCTCATCGATCTCCACCAGATCCACATGTTCCACCACACGATGTTTCAAAACCTCCCGAACTGTTCCGCCGTCCCCTCCGCCAATCACCAGCACGCGTTTCGGCGCCGGATGCATAAAAAGCGGCACGTGCGAAATCATCTCATGATACACGAATTCATCCCTTTCACTCAGCATCACCATCCCGTCAATCGTCAGAAGATGGCCCCAGGCATCGGTATCGAACACCTCCACGCGCTGATACGGCGTTTGTTTGTCAAAAAGTTTCTCCCGAATTCCGATCGTGAGACCCGTTTTTCCTTCATAATATTCTAGAAAACTTTCCGCCATATTGCGTTTCTATTGTATAGTTTTTCGGGTTGATGGGATTCGCATTGCTGCCTGTGGCAGATACCCGGACGATTACAAACGGATACCGCTGTGCATCAATACGTACTTACCGATACCAGAGAACCACTGCCGCAAAGACAGATCCCACCTTCTCAACATGATGCTCCACGCCGATCGATAGTACCTCTTTTAATCGTCTGTTTCGGATTTTGAAAGCATCTTCGGCCATTTTACGAACGGTAGACTCTACCACAATTAACTCTGCTTCGTCTTCATGTTCCATAATCACACCGGGCTCTGAGGAATCTTCCGGAATACCAACGGCGACAGCGGCAGAGATCACCTGTCCAGGTTTTGCACTGTCAATCACCGCATAGGCTATGGGAATCAGCCCGCCTTTTGGCAATACTAACTCCTCTTTCTCAATTCGTTCGGCTGCTGGTGGCAAAATACTGCTCACCCGCATAAGATTGGTATCCCCTACACCCGCTCGTAGCAGAGCGTGATCGAAGGCATTCAGGCGCATTTCAGCATCGGCGGAACCTTGTACCAGTGCATAACAATTGGGGGTTGGTGACATACCAACAAAAGGTAGTGACGTCATAAGATTCTCCTGATCGATTATCCGGCTACTGGGGCGGTTTCCTGTTCAGCCGTTGGTTTGAAGAGCAATTTCTCACCCGCCGGTACTTTAAACATTCCTCTCTTGAGTTCCATACTGGACACACTTTCGGAATTGAATAGATTTTTAAGGGTTTCCTGAATGATCCAGGGATCGATCGTTTCGCCGCAGGTGAAGATGTCCACGGCAGCGTAATTGTATTCAGGCCAGGTATGTATCGCTACATGGGATTCAGCAATCACTACAACACCACTTACACCGTAGGGACTAAATTTATGAAACGTATGCGATACAATGGTTGCGTGCGATGCTTTTGTGGCCTCGAGCATCGCACTTTCTACATATGAGACGTCATTGATTTTCGATTCTGAGCACTGATAAAACTCGGCCAGAATCTGTCTTCCTAATGCTTCCATTTTCTCCTTTTTTTATGATGAATGTAAACGCGATTTTTCTTAAGATATGCGATGCACTTTGGATGGAAGATCTTTCTGAGCTGCGCATAAGTAACAAAAATACGGAGTTTTTCAGGATTTATGATAGATGGCAACAAAAAAATTTCCAAAGCGGCAGCGACCCGTCTATACGAACAGCTTCTCCTTCCAAGACTAATTGAAGAAAAAATGCTTAACTTGTTGAGGCAGAACAAGATAAGTAAATGGTTTTCCGGCATAGGACAGGAAGCCATCGCCGTAGGCACTACTTCGGTTCTAAAGGCCGATGATCATATTTTGCCCATGCACCGGAACCTGGGCGTATTCACCACCCGTAATGTCCCCTTCTATCCACTCTTCTGTCAACTCTTCGGCAAACTAGACGGATTTACCCAAGGAAGAGACCGATCCTTTCATTTTGGCCTGCCAGAGTACAACATCTTTGGCATGATCTCCCATTTGGCAGCTACTATGCCGGTCGCAGACGGACTGGCACTGGCAGCCAAGATCCGCAATGAAGATAAAGTGGCTGTAAGCTTCTGCGGGGATGGCGCCACCAGTGAAGGCGATTTCCATGAGGCCCTCAACCTAGCCGCCGTCTGGAAACTCCCGGTCATCTTCATCATCGAAAACAACGGATACGGCCTATCCACTCCGGTTTCCGAACAATATGCATGCAAAGACCTGGCCGATCGTGCTGCCGGGTATGGTATGGAGGGCATGGTCATCGACGGCAACGATATCTTTGCTGTGCAAAAAGCGGTTACCAAAGCGCGCACGCTTGCAAGAAAAGGGAAACCCGTGCTCATCGAAGCGAAAACCTTCCGCATGCGAGGTCATGAAGAGGCCTCAGGCACATTCTATGTTTCCGACAAACTCTTCGAAACCTGGGCCAAAAAAGATCCTGTACTTCGGTTCGAGCGATGGATGATCGAACACAATCTGGCTGACGGGCCTGAAACATTTCAGTCCATTGCAGAAAAACTAAAGGTTCAGTTTGATGCAGATCTTAAACGGGCCCTGGAATGCCCCGATCCAGAATTCGAACTCGAAAGAGAGTTGGTAAAGGCAGGGCTGTCACCTGCTCATCAACCTGCCTCCGCACCAGCCACCTCTTCCGTAGATCGACGCTTCGTCGATGCTATCCAGGCTGCTCATCGCCAGGCATTCGATGAAAACCGAGATTTCCTGCTCATGGGACAAGACATTGCCGAATATGGAGGTGTATTCAAAGTATCAGAAGGATTTCTACCCCGTTACGGCAAAGACCGCATTCGCAATACACCCATCATAGAATCCGGAGCCATTGGTGCAGCCATTGGCCTGGCGATGGAGGGCTTCAAACCCGTAGTAGAAATGCAATTTGCCGACTTTATCTCCTGCGGTTACAATCAGATCGTCAACAACCTGGCCAAAAGCCGTTACCGATGGACGCCAGACCTCAATGTAACCATCCGCGCACCCCACGGAGCTGGAGTCGGTGCCGGCCCATTCCACTCTCAATCCGTTGAAAGCTGGTTCATGTCATTGCCCGGCGTTCGGGTTCTGGTCCCGGGTACCGTACAGGATGCACAGGATATGCTTTATACTGCCCTTTACGACCCCAATCCGGTACTCTTCTTTGAACACAAAAAACTCTACCGAAGTATCCGCGAAGAGGTGCCGGAACGTTGCCAATTCACCAATCTCGACAAAGCCGCCATTCGTAGAGAGGGAACCCATCTCTCTCTGATTACCTACGGCTACGGACTTGTATGGGCCAATCGTCTGTCAGAAACCCTCGCTTCCGAAGGAATTGAAACCGAAATCATCGATCTGCGCTCACTAGCCCCGATCGACTGGGACACGCTCGCCACCTCTCTCCAAAAAACACACCGTGCCCTGCTCCTGCAAGAACCCTCCGAAATGATGGGACCCATGAGTGAAATCTCTTCCGGGTTGATGGAGCGATGTTTCGAGTTCCTGGATGCCCCCATAATGCGCTGCTCCTCATTGAATATGCCGGTTCCATTCAACCGAAACCTCGAAGCCGGTTACCTGGCAGATGCCAGACTCGAGGAGACTGCCAGAAAACTCCTGGCCTATTAACTCTCTGTTGACCTATTAACTCTCTACTGACCTACTAACTCCCCTCTCCCTTCGAACTCAACGCCCGAATCATCCCATCATCAACCCGGAATCAGCCGAACATCAACACCCGAATCACCCCAACATCACCCCCAAACCAGCCCAACATCAAACCTGAATTACCCCGGTTCTAAATGCTGGCAAAACGGGGTTTTGATTCGCATACCGGATCGCCCGGGAAATCACATTCCGTGTATCTTCCGGTTGGATAATTCCATCCACCCAAAGTCGCGAAGCTGCATAACGCACATCAGTCTGCTCATCATACCGACCTTGAATTGTTTTAAGTATCTCTTCTTTATCACTGTCTGACAATATTTTACCCTTTCTTTCAAGTGCAC
>Ga0129345_1000606_pt1 | contig 13162 bp, 10 predicted proteins | sample CPBDNA_FD_94425 | JGI IMG/M metagenome (GOLD analysis project Ga0129345, IMG submission 94425) | Freshwater to marine salinity gradient microbial communities from Chesapeake Bay, USA - CPBay_Sum_20_0.8_DNA | ecosystem: Environmental > Aquatic > Marine > Coastal | place: USA: Chesapeake Bay...
ACCACCATTGGAGTCTCCACTATCTCTACGATAAAAAATAAATTCATCTTCATCTAGTCCGTAAGTAGATACATTAGAAAATAATCCCAATTGTTCTTCTGCTTTAGGATAACCTAAAATTGTCGTACTTACTTCAGTAAATGTAGGAAATTGTTCTTCTATTTTTAAATTTGGATTAGCAGTAAAAAAATTTATTTTTATTAGTTCACCAAACAATTCTAAATTTTGTGTGACAGCAGTAGCAATTTGACATGTATCATTATTGTCTACACTTGTTATTGTTCTAGTTTCATAAACTCTAGTAGATCCAGTAAATCCTGTTGGAAGTAAAAGTTTATCACCAATATTCAATTCTTGTGTAAACAATCCTGTTCCAGGTTCTGCAGTTATTATATTTCCAGTTGCATTAAAATTTTTACCACTCAACTTTACATTTTTTTGTTTGGTAATTTTGGGTTCATCTGTATATACAATAGAAGTTGCTTTAGCAGATGAAGCTTCAGAAGTCAAAAATGTATCTTCAGCAGATACAATAGGTGTTCCACCTTCATCAGTTAATATTTGTCCCGTTGTTAGATTGTACAACGGGACATTTTGATTAATTAAAGGAGCTGGTCTTTTATCATTACCAACTTTAATGTCTCTTGCCATGTATCACTGCTCCTCCCAAGTAAGACTTGCTAAAATTTCTGCTCGTTTTCCATAAGAACCAGTTCCATCTCCATCATTATAGAATGATTTAGAAGATGCACAGACATATAAAGAATCAACTAAATCAGTTAATGGGAATGATAGGTAGTCTTTGTTGTAATCAAAATATGGTTGTAATTCATATTGTTCACCAGTATTTGGTGCAAATAATGTAGTAACAACAGTACCAGTTCCAGGAATTGGAGATCTTTGTTCAGTATCTATGGCGACTGCAGATAGTCTTGATAAGGAAGAAGTAAAGAATCCGTTAAACGTTGAGTTTTCTACAGTAGTTGTAAGATCTGGATCAGATGGTCCAGGTCCAGACCAGTTTTTAATTCTTAAGAATGTTCCTCTAATATTGAGTTCATTAATACTTACTTCACTAGCACTAAAGTAATATTCTCCATCAGTTTTTTCAAGTAGTCCAAGAGCTGTAGATGCAACGCCAGAAGTATCATTAACTAAAGTATATCTAAAGTAACCATAAGTTTTCTGACCCTCTAGCAAATAAGTTCCAGTTTCAGTAATATCAGTAGAAGGTAGAATAATTTTCTTTCCTCTCTTGCCAATATTAATAGCGCTGTTAACAGAAATACTTGCTCCAGATTCTGGAACATCAAATGTTTGGAATAATGGAGATTTGATTAATTGAATAGCAACAGATTCAGATACATTAGTAAGACCAGTTGCCAGTCTTGTTGGATAAATTTGAACTCTGTTTCTAACACCATTAATTTCTCTTCTACACTTGATGCCAACAAGAGGTTGTGATCTATCAACCACTAAAGATATATCACCAGTAGTTGCAGTTAAGTTTCTACTTAAATATAATCTTCCATTAGAAGAATCTGCCCAAACAACTCTAATGTCTTGGTCAATTGCACTACCAGTAATAACTCTAGCATTAATATAGTAGTCACTGATAGGAGGAGCACCATTAGTATTAGCAATTGTAATAGCAGGAGCATTTACATAAGTACTTCCTGGAGCTACATCTAATTTTGTGTTGGCACTATCAAACAGATTAGGATTCTGAGATGCTTGTATTAGATACTTAGATCCACCAATCTCTTTTAGTGTTTCTGATGCATAACTAAAGAGTCTTACAGTTCCTCTATCGCCACCATCAATATAATATGATGCACCATACTTAACAAGTTGTTCTGAAAGCGATCCATATCCAGAAGAATTATTAAATTTTCTATCAGAATTTTGATATCCATATCTATTTTGACTTCCTCCACCATATACCATATATGTAATTGGAAGTGTGGCATTACCAAGAGAAGCAACCTTTAATTGGTTAGATGCTCTTAAATGATGAACTCTTACCCATCTTGCTTCACCATTGCCTACAGGAACATATGCAAGGAAAGTAGCACCAACAGCACCATACCATGAGAATTCAATCTTATACATGGTAACTTTGGTTGGATCTAAATCCCAAACACTTTCAAATTGCAATTGTTCTTGTGTTGTAGGATCTTGTACAGGGTCACCTGCTCTCTTATCTAATACATTATCACTATAAACAATATCAGTTGTAATACCATTTAGTTTTTCACCACTCATTCTAGAACGAGGGACACGATACTCATAAACTTTATAGTATCTTGGATCTACATTAAACCAAACCCAATTCTTATACAATCTTTTGTTTACATAATTAAATTGTTGTTTTAGTGTAGAAATTCCTGTACTACCACCAAGAGTAGAATCAATATATCCAGATGCATTTGTATCATCTGGTGTAGCACCAGATGGATATAAGTAAGGGAATGCTCCATCAGAATAAGAATTAGCTTGATCGTTTAAAGATCCATCTGTATAATTCTGTCCTTTATATTTTCTAGAATCATCTGGTAGAAGGAATGGTACTGGAGTTTGAAGTGTAAACCCTGATGCAGAAATATCTAAGGTGTCTGAACCTGCAGAGAAAGGTATTAGTACATCATTTTCATCAACAAGTTCTTCAATAACAAACTCTTCTGCATCTGGATATGCTTTTGTAGAATTATTAACCCATGGATTAGATGAATTAGAAGTAGATCCTCCACCAACTGCGGTATAAATTTCTTCGTTATTTGGATGCTTAGATAATCTAACTTCCTGATAAACACCAAAATTATCACTAGTAATATTTCCTACTGCAAAAACATGCCAAATAGATCCGTCTGGTAAAACATTTTCAGATCCATCTCTAACGTTGTTTGTAGATGCATTTTTGTTAAAATAAATTCCTTGACCAAGTTGAAGAAGTTCTGCTCTTCTTGGAATTTTAATTCTCATCCATAAATTAACATTATCATTGAACAAACTTATAATTTGATACGAGGTTTTCTCTTTCAATAGTGATGGATCAAATGCAGCTGCATGAGTCATTACCAATCCATCTCTGTAAATGCACATTTCACCAGCGGCAGAACCAACTGGATCTGGAATAGAACTATAGTTACCAGTTCCAGTAAGTGCAGTTGTAAGAATATTAATTAGACCACTAACAACAGAATACGCACCATTTTCAACGCTAGGTAAGGTTCCAGATATACCAGCATATGCACTATATCCTCTTAAAGGACTTAAGTATGGAGCAGTTGGAGCAAATGCTATGACCGCATTAGGATCAGCACTCACAAAAGTATGATCAGCTGTATCAGATGATGTTCCTACATCAATAGTAATTGTTGTTGCTGTTACAGATTCAACTCTTACACCTCTATTGTATGCTGGGTCTGCCTTACCAGTATTATCACTATTACTAGTTCCAATACCAATTCCATTTTCTCCACTTGCTCTAGGATACAATTTAGTAACAGTATTACTATCAGAAGTACATGTAAATCCTAAAGATTCTGGTTGAAGAAGAACAGAAGTGCCAGGTTGAATACTATGCGAACCAATATTTAAAACTAACAATCCAGTTGCTGGATCATAAGAAGTTCCACTTACTTGAGGAGTAAAATAAGTAGGTTGGTATGCCTTAACTGCATCTGCATCAGCACTTACAAAAGTATGAGCAGAAGTATCAGAAGAAGTACCAACCTTAACAGTAATTGTTGTTGCCGTTCTAGCAGTAATTTCAACAGCAGTATTGTATGCAGGATCTGGTTTTCCAATATTGTTATTTGATCCTGGATTTACAAGAGTTCCATCTTCACCACTTGCTCTTGGATAAGTTTTTTCTTTTGATGGATCTAATGCACAAGTAAATGTTAAAGAATTTGGTGCTAATTGAACTCTTAGTCCTGGAACAAGATTATTAGTTCCAATATCAAGAGTTAAATCACCCGTTGCTGGATTATAAGTTGTTGCGGGTCCTGGAGTGAAATAAATTTCATTTGATAGACCAAAAATATCACTAATACTATTCAAAACTGCGGTGTATCTTGCAACTTCTATTGCAGGATCGTCAACATATAATCTAATATTATCTAAATCTGATTTATTAAAGAACCTCAAAGTATTAAAGACTGTGCTTGCATTTCCACCATACTTAAGATCATGGAGAATGCCTTCAATAACTAAACCAGAGTCTCTACGACACTTATCATACTCCGCATTTTGTGCAGAATAAACAGTTACTGCATCTGCGTCAGCACTTACAAAAGTATGAGCAGCAGTATCAGATGATGTTCCTACATTAATAGTAATTGTACTTGCAGTCTCAGCAATAATTTTCAAATCATTATTATATGCTGGATCTGGTTTTCCTCTATTGTCACTAGTGCTTGTACCAATACCAGTTCCATCTTCGCCACTTGCTCTAGGATAAGATTTTATAGTAGGACCACTAGTACATGTAAATCTTAGTGATTCTGGTTGAAGAAGAACAGTATCTCCAATTTGATGTCCATGTCCATTAGTAATGGTAAGTGTTAAATTGCCAGTAGCAGGATCATAATTAGCAGCAGTTGGTTGATAAACACTAGGAGCAGTTCCTCCAGCATCTACATCCAATCCATCCAAAGAATTTGTTTCAGTATTAATAAAGTCTGCCGCTACTTCTTGAAGAAATCTTTTGTTTGCTTTTAATACTTCGTATGCATGAGGATAGGTTGGCGTTTCCGATTCAACTTGAGGAACACCAGCCCAAGCATAATCTTGCGATTGATAATCAGCGTTAGAACTAAAAGGAAGAGGGTTATCTCTTATAATAGATTGAGTTCTTCTTATGCAACTAAAGTTATCACCATACCCATCATTCCTTGACTCAAAATAATATCCATCAAACTTGTCAAAGATACCATATTTTTTTAAAGATTGGTTTCTAACAGAATCAAATGTTGGATCATTTTTTGTAATGCTATATGGACCACGATTAATTTTAACACCAAACGTAGCAGCAGAGACACGTCCTGGTTGGTATCTAAAAAATCTTTTTGATGTAAGAATAGAGTATTCATCAGAAGGTGCTTCAATCATAGCACCTGCTTCTTCAGCAATGTGTGTCAGACCCCAGTCTTGATTACCACCATATCCTTCATACTTTTCCAGAAGAGTGCTGCCATCTGGACCATATTGATTTAATGATGTAAATTGCTCAGGAAATGCTGTCCATTCTGTAGGATTGACATCATATGTATTAACGTCAGCAAAAATACCAAGAGCAACTTCAGATCTTGGAATACCTAATAAAGATAGAGCAACTTCAGATTGTTGTTTGTTCTGCTCTTCTACTGGAATTGCAGATTGATCACTTGCAATAACTACAGGAAGTGATTTTGCTGAAGTTTGTTGCCCTGAAGGGACTGGTGTAGTCCTTCCAATAACAACAACAGATGAATTATTATTTACAGCTGCCATTTTTGCTCCTAATCTTTATAGCAAATGCTTAAGTGTCTTGGAGTATTTATAATTTCTCTATTGAACTACAGAGACTACTCCTTTTGCAATAACAAAATTTTGCCTTACTTGTAAATACCCACCACCAATTGTTGGTTGCAATGGATTAGCACTAACACTAATAAGTCCACTACCTGGATTTAACGTTCCATCAGATAATTCTATGTATGGAATCAAAGATATTTTGAACTCTGGGGATGCAACTTTACTTTCAATTCTCCAAACTTCTGTTGATGGGTTTGGACTATAATCATGAGATACCAGTTTTATGTAATCACCAACTGCTAAAGAATTATATACTGCTTCATTAGTAATATTAACATCATAAGTATTAGGATTATTTCCAGATGCTATTCCTGTCCCAACAACGTTATTGATATCACTTCCTAACGTAATATAATCAATACCAACAATTCTATAAACAAGATAATTACTAGGTGTAGTTGTTGGGATATTATTAGTTTGATCTATAGGTAATTTAAATCTTATTTGACCTAAAGTTTTATCATCTAATGGATTTAGATTAGCATCAAGTGGATTGAATTCTTGAAATTTTACCGCAGTAAGTTGGTTGTTAAAATCAACAGTCTCTACTCCATTAGAAACAGTAGCATTATATATTTCAAAGTTTACTACAGTATCAGTAAGATCTTTTGATTCTCCATTTTGTTGATATTGATAAACTGGTGTTTGAGTTTCTATTCCTGGAGTTACAGAAATATTAACACCATCATAATCACTATCATACAGATCGGGAACTGGAATAAATTCGTCTGCAGGTCCAAGAACAATGTTATCAATAACATCAGTATTTACAGATCCATAAATTCTAATACCAGTTCCACAATTTCTAACAACACAACCAGTCATTGAAATAACTTTTCCAGTAGTAAGATCTATTTCCCCTGGATAATTTTGGAAAGTAGTATTGTTTATAGTAGTATTTTCAGTAGATGACATTAAAACACAAGGAGTTTCATATCTCTCTGTATCCATACCATCAATAAAATAAGAACCAAAGATAGAAAAATTCAATGATCCTTCTGCATAAATTGCTGGACCATATCCATTCCTAACTTTTACATTCTGCAATCTTACAAACTCACTATTAGGAAATGCCAATAGTGCATTATTACTTTCAACTCCTAAATCACTAGACGGATATAAAATTTGATTCTCAGAATTTCCGTCAATTAACATGTCTCTTAAACTAAAATTTTTCAATCCCCATGTTTCTTGTGGTTGTGTAGCGTCATAATTTTCTCCAATAAACATAGCATTTTGCAATCCACTTAACTGAGACGAAGACAAGTTGCCAGTTGACCAGTATTGCTTTGTAAACACTGTGCTGTCATCTAGTCCACGAAGAGTAAATGTGGTGGGAAGTTTAATTTGATCAATAAGATAAGTTCCACCTGGAACAATTAAAAACTTTGTGCCATCAGCATAAACAGCATCAATTGCATTTTGTAATGCACGAGTGTCATCATGATACAGATAAATTGTATATCCACTAGTATCTTGAATTAGTCCAGGAACATCAAGTGTTATTGTATTTGCCGTTCTATTAACTTCTCTTAAAGAGGCAAGTGTCCATCCTCTTTTTGGAGATGCTGGAGGTGTTAATGGAAAATGAACTGTATCATCTTTGTAACTACCATCAGCATTCTTTCTTGACCATGGAGAAATATCATATTCACAATAATCTTTAAATGATACTGTCAATCCATTATCAAATTCTTTTGGTCCTAGTACATGAACTAATTTAAACTGAGGTTTGTTTGAACTATTAATAGCAATATTAGCTTCGTTGGCAGTATCAAACTCTGCTCTATAAACTAACAAACCATTTCCAGCATTTCTAGTAATGTTCAACAAATTATAGTTGCCTTCATTCATTTGATTTGAAGAAAGGTTTTCTACTGCAGTGTTGTACTGATTATAATCACTAATATCACCAGTGTCTAATCTAAATGATGCAAAAATATAAACATAAAAAGACTTTGGAATATTAACATTATTAAATAAAGCTTCTTCAGATATACCCTGAACTGTAGATCCTGTGGGAGCAACAGGCAACTCATTGACAGGTGTAGTAGTAGCACCAAATATTTTTACTTGTTGTAAAGTATTAAAACTGGAAACACTATTTAATTGTACTCTTAAATAAGTTTGCGAATTTTCATTGATAAATTGTGTCCCTAAAACTTCATATTGCGTTGCATCACCAGAAGATCCATACTGATTGGCAACATCATATAAAGTTTCTGATGGTGTAATAAAATTATAAAAAACAACTCCATCATTTGTAAATTGCCACCTAGATTGAGTTGAATCCCATGTAATTTTTGCGTTCGTATTAGATCTCTCAAGAGAATCAGATGTTATTAATGATCCACTAGAAGTAACACTATTAAATGTAACGTTTGATGTTGTGCTAATATCTTGTACTAAACCTATATTGAGAGTATCGCCAGTTCTAGATAAATTAAAATTTGAATCTCCTAAAAAATTAATATCATCTGGTACTGCGTTATTATCAGAAAGTCTAAGTGTTACAGAATTAGAAGTAGTACCATCTAATAATGATAGAAAATAATTATTGTTTAGATCAGTTGGATTGCCCCAGTTAACTCCAGTTGACGTTGATAGTAATACTTGTCCAGGTTCTCCTAAATCTCCATCTTTATCAGCAAGTGGTCCTAAAACTGATAAAGTTTTTGAAGTATTAATCTGCAATCCTTCCAGGACTTCAACCTGTCCATCATTATCTAAATTAGTTAGTTGATTAGTCTTTACTAGGGACATAGCTTCCCATCAAACCTATAATTTTATTCTTTTGTATTTATAAAAAGCGGGTGATCGGACTCGAACCGACGACATCTAACTTGGAAGGATAGCGTTCTACCAACTGAACTACACCCGCATGTTGGGAGGCGGTCAAACCTCCCGAGCACATGCACGCCACTTGTTTGTTTTAGTTGTAAACAAGAACCAACTCACACGTTTTGGGTCATTTGGCACCACCACTTGCTTTTTGACTGGAAGCAAGAAACCAGGCGGGAGTATAAACCCCATCCGCACCAACTGCCCTTTGAAGAGAGGCAGTAAACTCTCGGGAGAAGGGGAACCTTCAAACCGACCAGAGCGAGTTTATAGTCATCTCGAGACTGAAGTATTTAGTTGTATTTGCGATAGGCACCTACTTCAGGATCAGGATCTAACCACTTAGTATACTCAGGATCTTCAAGGCAAGTATCTAGTTGCATTTGATTATCAAGGAAATACATGTCTGAATAACGCTTGGTCCAGTCGTTAAACTTTTGAATGCGATAGTCAGGTTTACCATTGATCTCTAGAAGACCGCACTGGACATAGCGATAAGGAGAACGTTCAAGGATAACAACGGGTTTCATGATGCTTCTGAATGATTGCTATACAAATTATACCACTCATCCTCTTCCACTTGCTCTATCAGATGTTCCAGTTGTTTAGCTGGCACAGCAACAACTGCTTTACCATCCTCTGTACGAATTAAAAACTCTTCACCTTCTTCAATAGCATCCATATACTTATCAAAATCTTTTTCAAATTGATCTGCAGTAATTTCAATCATGGCACACAACAAATTTTGTTTTCTTGCATATAACGTATAGATTCTTGACAACCACCTAAATGTAAATCGTCAAGAACAATCTGTGGGAAAGTAGCACCTTCACCAAACTCAGCATAAAACTCTTTACGTGAAAAATCTTTATCTAGTTCATAAACTACATGCCGCAGTTCTTCATATTCTACTACAGATTTAAATTTTTCGCAATAAGGACAACCTGGTTTAGAATAAATTGTAAATGTCATTGTATTTCTTTGAAGTCTTTGTTGAATATTTCAAGACCCTCACGGGTCAAAACATGATCATACATTTTATCAAATACTGAACAAGGCAAAGTAACTACATCAGCACCATATAAAAGACTACGAGATACATGATGAACATCACGTAAACTAGCAGCAAGAACTTTAGTATTTACTTTTTGTACGCCATACAAACTACTAATAGCACGAATTAACTCAACACCACTGAAAGAATTGTCATTACAACGTCCAACAAATGGAGAAACATATGTGGCGCCTGCTAGTGCAGCCATAACTGCTTGAGCACCAGAGAAACAAAGAGTGACATTAGTAGTAACACCTTGACCTGTAAGGATTTTACATGCTATCAAACCTTCTTTGGTGAGAGGAAGTTTGATCGTGATGTTAGAACCAATTTCAGTATATTGCCGAGCATTATTTAACATGTCTTCTGCTTTATCACCATCTACTTCAGCAGAGATGCTCTCAAAAGCAAAGTCATTTGCTAGAGTTTTGATAAACTCATAGTAATTACATCCTGCCTTGCGAACAAGTGTAGGATTGGTAGTAATACCTGATACAAGACCAGTTTGATATCGTTCAGCGATTTCTTGGTAGTTAGCAGTATCTAGAAAAATTTTCATAATAATTTAATTGGAATAATATATATCCAAGTCGGGGTAGCAGGGATCGAACCTGCGACCTGCTGTTCCCAAAACAGCCGCGCTACCTCTGCGCTATACCCCGTGGAGGAAGAAGCGAGATTCGAACTCGCGGGGGCTACTAACCCCTCCAGTTTTCAAGACTGGTGCAATCAACCACTCTGCCATTCTTCCTTGTAAGAAACTGATTTTTAAAACTAACGTTCTTCAAAATCAATTTTACGAACTTTGCGTTTGCGTCGTTCTTCTTGATATTTTAGGTCAATATCAGATAGTATTTGTTTTTTCTTTTTAATATTGTTAGAATTTAATAACAAAACTTGAGACAAATCTACTGCAGTAATTTTGTCACCAACAACAGTGGTAGTGTTATGACAACCACATGCTTTAGTTTTAGTAGGGTGAGCCACGAGTTCTACACCACAACATTTGCATCTTACAGATAACATTTTTTAACATTTAACCTCTAGAAGTTAATGGGCGATGAGGGATTTGAACCCCCGACCAATAGAATGTAAATCTACTGCGCTACCGCTGCGCTAATCGCCCGATGCACTAGAGAAGATTTGAACTTCCACGCCCATAAGGCGGCAGATTCTAAGTCTGCTGCGTCTACCATTCCGCCACTAGTGCTTATCGTTATTGGTAAACACGGCATGTCTACCAAACAGGCAAGGTAGGACTCGAACCTACAATCGGCAACTTAGAAGGTTGATGCATTATCCATTATGCTACTTGCCCACAAACTATCATATTTTGTTTTCTTCTTTCTTGAGTTTGAAGTACATAGCATAGTACCTCTTTTTCATTTCGTCAATGGTTTCCATGTCTTCTTGAAAACCCATGTACTTGAGGAGTTGGTATGACCCCTCAAGTTCACTTAGCAATCTTAACACGTTGACTGGTTTTTTGTCAAGACCACCAAATGTATATTTACTTAAGTCCAAACCAATTTTTTAGTATAATCGTATGCATATTCCTCACGATAACCTTTGATGCCCCATCCCAACCAATAATATGCTGGGACCATATATTGTGCGATTGTAAATCCACTACCTTCAAACTCTGGAAGAACTTTTTGAAAATGAGATTCATTAATCATGTAACGAACCTGACCCTCAAGACTGCTTGGATCACAGTCATACTTCTTACAGAAAAATCCTAACCCCAAATATCTTCCTGTGCTAGTCCATTGTATAAGTCCATAACCACCTCTATAACATTGATCATAAGATACTCTAGCACCTCCTTCACAAATGTTAGGATAAAAATTACTTTCTGATTTAATGTTTCCAAGTATTGTGGAAAGAGCTATAGGATCTGAAATTTTTGTTTTTTCTTGCAATTGCTCTAAAACATACTTTTCATTTTCATTACATCCTGGGCATTTCCAACTAGATTTATATTCTACAACAGGAATTTTTACTGGTTCTGGTGGAGTTTCTATTTGACTTATTGTGGGATAAGCACATGCAACACTAGACGTTGCTAGAATTGTTGCCATTGCAGCTATTTGTTTTTTCATCGTTGAAATAATCTTTTCTGTAGTAGCGACCGAGGATGTTGCTATTATAGAAGGCTGGGGTGCCATCTGTCAAGCGTTTGGTCAGGACATCATTCAAAAATAATTGGCGGGTCTCCTCGTAGTTAACCCTTCCTGGCGTGGTATGGAGACTGAGGATCTCTCTAATAAAAGAGTCCCGTCCAACCGACTTAACATCTGCTTTAAGTTCGTCAGAACTTCCGTAGTAGTTTCGCCAGTTGCTCTCAGAAGTAACTTTTCTCCGTCTGGTAGTGTTATTAGTATTTCTAGGCTTTCGTTTTTGCCAGAAGTATTTTCTTCCAATATACGCACGGTTGTTGGTGCTATTGGTAATCTTGTAAACAAAACCATAGTAGTCCCCAATAAGGCTCCCGTCAAAAGGGGCGCCCATATATTGCCAGGGATTTGAATATTCTTTATTTTCTGCCACATAATCATTACATAACCTCTATTATTTATTCACCCCAAGGATCTGGTATTTCAATTTTAGTGCTTGTAGCATCCAAGCGTCCGTCAGTTTTTTTGGTCCATGAATAAGAACCTCCACCGCTTTTGGATGGAGGTTTGGATCTGCCAATGCTTTTTGTCTCCAATTGTTTTTCATAATTGAAAACCAGCGAAAGTATCTTTCTTAACATCTTGCTTAATACTCCCAATCAAATAACTTTCAACTTCTGTCTCTTGTGGAGCAACTTGCATACCCTTAGAAGATAACCAGTGCTCTGTCCAGGGCAAAGGATTATTGCTGATAGGAGTATCAAAAATTGCTTTTAGTCCAATAGACTTTAAACGTCTGTTAGCAGTCCATTCAACGTACTTAGCAAGCAGTTTATCATTTAATCCAATAATAGAACCATCTTTAAACAGATATTCTGCCCAGAGTTTTTCCTCTTCTACACACTGACGAAACATATTGTAAACATTTTCTTTTTCTTCTTCAGCAATTTTTACCATTTCAGGATCATCACCATCACGCCACTTGTTTAAAATGTTTTGAGTAATGGTCATGTGTTGCGATTCGTCTCTGGCAATGAGTCCGATAATTTTGGCAGATCCTTCCAAGAGTTTAAGTTCGCCAAAGGCGAAAGAACATGCAAACGATACATAGAATCTAATTCCTTCAAGAATGTAGACATTAGCAACCGCTCTGTAGAGTTTTCGTTTAAGGTCATTGAGTTCCCACTTTGCTGAATCAACTTGTTCTAAAGCTTGTTCCCAACGCTTACCAGCACCCCACTCTTGTGCTGCTTGTAGGAACTCATCATAAGCATGAGTAACAGATTTTGCTCGTGAAAGAATCTTCTCGTCATCTAGAATCTTGTCAAAGACTTCAGAAGGATCAGCATACACATTCTTGATGATGTGAGTGTAGGAGCGACTATGAACCATCTCCATAGTCTGCCAAATGTTCATAGCACCCTCAAGCTCAGGTAGTGAGCAGTAAGGCATAAAAGCCATCCCAGGACCACGCCCTTGTACAGAGTCAAGGAGAATCTGGTATTTAAGATTACTAGTGAAAATGTGTTTCTGGGCATCATTTAGAACTTGATAGTCAGCACGATCTTTC
>Ga0129345_1000609_pt1 | contig 13127 bp, 20 predicted proteins | sample CPBDNA_FD_94425 | JGI IMG/M metagenome (GOLD analysis project Ga0129345, IMG submission 94425) | Freshwater to marine salinity gradient microbial communities from Chesapeake Bay, USA - CPBay_Sum_20_0.8_DNA | ecosystem: Environmental > Aquatic > Marine > Coastal | place: USA: Chesapeake Bay...
AACTAAAAAACCATTAGAAGTAAGAATGGGTAAAGGAAAAGGTAATGTTGAATATTGGGTCAGTCTTGTTCAGCCAGGAACTGTTTTATATGAGATGGCTGGAGTATCAGAAGAGGTTGCAAGTGAGGCTTTCAAATTGGCTGCTGCTAAGTTACCCGTAAGAACTACATTTATTAAAAAGGCATTATAAAAATGGCAAAGTTAACAAATGATCTCCAAGACCTTCGTAAAAAAGATGTTAAAGCTCTTGAAAGTCTTGTATTGCAAATTAGAGAGAATCAATTTAAGAATAGAATGAAGCATAAGACTGGTCAGTTAAATGAGTCACATTTATTAACAGTTGATAGAAAAAAAATTGCTCAAATAAAAACTATTATTAATGAAAAGAAATCTGAGGAAGCATCCGCATGAGTACTAATCCAAGACAATTAACTGGTGTAGTTATTAGCGATAAAGCTGATAAAACTATAACTGTAAAAATTGAACGTAAAGTTAAACACCCTACCTACAGCAAAATTATGAAACGCTCTACAAAGGTGCACGCTCATGATGAAGAAAATATGGCAAAGATTGGTGATGTGGTAACAGTACAAGAGTGCAGGCCTTATTCAAAGTCCAAAACTTGGAAGCTTCTCCAAGATAGACAGTCTGCTATAACCGAACCAGAGATTCAGGAAAACCAATCATGATTCAAATGCAATCAATCTTAACCATAGCTGATAATAGCGGTGCTAAAAGTGTTATGTGTATCAAGGTGCTTGGAGGCTCTAAGAGGCGTTACGCAAATATTGGTGATGTTATTAAGGTCGCCATCAGAGAAGCCATTCCAACGGGTAAAGTTAAAAAGGGACAAGTTGTTGATGCGCTGGTGGTTAGAACAAAAAAGGGCGTCAGAAGAAGAGATGGTTCGTTAATTAAATTTGATGAAAATGCAGCTGTATTAATTGGTGGTAATAAAGCTCCAATAGGTACAAGGGTTTTTGGTCCAGTTACCAGAGAACTCAGAGACGGTAAGCATATGAAAATTCTATCACTAGCCCCGGAAGTTTTGTAATGAAGAAAAATACTGAAACAGTAACAAAATTTAGAACTGGCGATGAGGTTGTTGTTATCGCTGGAAAGGATTTAGGGAAAAAAGGAACTGTCCAAAAAATTTCTAAATTCAATAATAAAGCAGTTATTACTGGCATAAATATGATGAAAAAACATACTAAACCTAATCCCCAGCTTGGAGAAACGGGTGGCATTGTTGAGAAAGAAGCTGCAATTCACCTTTCTAATATAGCCATTTGGAACCCTAAGCAAAAAAAGGCAGATAGAATTTCATTTCAAATAGATGGCGATAAAAAAATAAGAGTTTACTCATCAGATAAAAAAGAAATTAAATCATGAATTTAAAAGAAACTTTCAACAAAGAATTGCTACCTCAATTACAAGAAAAATTAGGTATTGATAATGTTATGGCTGTGCCAAAGCTTACAAAGGTAGTAATTAATATGGGTGTAGGTGAAGCTTTAACTGATAAAAAGCATTTAGAGTCTGCAGTCAGTGATTTAGAATCAATAGCTGGTCAAAAGGCTGTAATAACTAAGGCTAAAAAATCAGTTGCAAGTTTTAAATTACGTGAGGGCTGGCCAGTTGGATGTAAGGTTACATTGAGGGGTCAAAGAATGTATGACTTCATAGAGCGCTTAGTCAATGTTGCAATTCCCAGAGAAAGAGATTTTAGAGGTTTAAACCCTAAATCTTTTGATGGTCAAGGAAACTACAGCATGGGCATTAAAGAGCAAATTATTTTCCCTGAAATTAACTATGACAATATTGACAAGATTCGAGGCATGGATATATGCATTAATACATCTGCTTCCAATAAAGAGGATGCTAAAGCATTGTTAGAAATATTAAATTTTCCATTTAAAAAATAGGTAAAAAATAGATGACAAGAAAATCAGTAATAGCGAGAGACGTTAAAAGACAAAAAACTGTTGAACGTTACTCGGTCAAGAGAGCGGCATTGAAGGAAGCATTTTTGAATCCTGAAAATTCTTATGAAGAAAAAATGGTAGCTTTTGAAAAATTACAAAAGCTTCCTAGAAATGCTAGTCCATCTAGAGTTACTAGAAGGTGTTCTTTAACAGGAAGACCGCATGCTGTCTACAGAAAATTTGGACTAAGCAGAATAAAATTACGTGAAGCCGCCATGCGTGGCGACATCCCTGGATTGGTTAAATCAAGTTGGTAATATTATGAGTTTTCAAGACCCTACATCAGATTGTTTAACAAGAATTAGAAACGGACTTATGCGTGGCAAAAAGGTCGTGAATGCACCTTTTTCTAAATTCAAGCATGAGCTTGTATCCTTGCTGGTGAAAGAAGGCTATTTAGCTGCTTGTGAAAAAATTTCATTAGACGGCAAGGATTCTTTAAATATTTCTCTTAAATATATTAATGATGCTCCAGCGATTAGAGAAATTAAAAGAGTTTCAAAGCCTAGCCTTAGGAGATATTCATCATCCTCAGATCTTCCTGAAGTCAAAAATGGATTGGGCATGTATATTCTCTCAACAAACAAAGGGCTGATGAGTGATAAAGATGCTAGATCACAAAATATTGGCGGTGAAGTCATTTGTGAGGTGTTTTAATTATGTCCAGAATTGCAAAAAACCCAGTACCAATTCCATCAGGCGTAGAAATTAAGGTTCAAGAAAAAATAATCTCAGTTTCAGGCTCAAAAGGTAAATCTGAATTTACTTTACCAGAGTCTGTGTCTGTAGTTCATGCAGATGATGTTGTAACTGTTTCTTATGATGAATCCTCCTCTGAGTCGACCGCGCTTGCTGGCACTTCTAGATCTTTAATCAATAATATGGTGATTGGAGTTTCTGAAGGGTTTCAAAAAACTTTATTATTAGTTGGGGTTGGGTACAGAGCTAAAGCTAGTGGAAAAACATTAGAACTAACCTTAGGTTTTTCTCATCCTGTACATTATGAACTTCCTGAACAAGTTGAAGTGGAGACACCCTCTCAAACAGAGGTTGTTTTAAAAAGTCATGATAAGCAAATTTTAGGTCAAGTGGCTGCAGAAATTAGAGCATTCAGACCTCCTGAGCCATACAAAGGCAAAGGTGTTAAATACGCTGATGAAAATATCAGAAGAAAAGAAGCAAAAAAAGCGGCAGGAGCATAATCAATGAATTCTAAATCAGACTCTAGAATAAGACGCGCAGCAAAAACTAGGATTAGAATATCTCAACAAGATAAGCCTAGACTATCTGTATTTAAGTCCTCGCAGAACCTATATGCTCAAATATTTGACTCCACAGGATCTACTGTATTGGCATCAGCCTCAACAAATGAGAAAGCAGATAAGATGAGTTCAAACAATTTGATCTCAGCAAAAGCTATTGGACAAAAGATAGCAGAAAGAGCAATTGAAGCTGGTATTAAAAAAGTTGTATTTGATCGTTCAGGTTACAAGTATCATGGGCGCATAAAAGCCATTGCAGAATCAGCTCGCGAAGCTGGATTGGAGTTTTAAAAATGAGTCAACAAAATAATAGTTTGCAGCAACAAGATGCGCTTGAAGAAAAACTTGTTCAAGTAAACAGAGTCGCTAAAGTCGTAAAAGGTGGTCGTATCTTTGGGTTTACCGCTTTGTGTGTTGTTGGTGATGGTAAAGGAAAGGTTGGATTTGGAAGAGGTAAAGCTAAAGAGGTACCAATTGCAATTCAGAAAGCCATGGAAAATGCCAGAAGAAACATGGTTGATGTTAGCTTAAATGCATCCACACTTTGGTACCCTGTTAAGGCAAAGCATGGTGCTGCAAAAGTATATATGCAGCCTGCTGCAGAGGGAACAGGCATTATTGCTGGTGGAGCAATGAGAGCTGTGTTGGAGCTTGTTGGTGTGCAAAATGTTCTTGCTAAATGTTACGGATCAACAAATCCAGTTAATGTTGTAAGAGCTACTATTAATGCCTTACGTTCAATGGAGTCTCCTGAGCAAGTTGCTTTTAGAAGAGGTAAAAAGACAGTAGAAATATCATGAGTAACAAAACAATAGATCTCAAACTTATTAAAAGCAGTATTGGCAGACTTCCCAATCATAAGAAGTGTGTTAAAGGACTTGGTTTTAGAAAATTACAGCAAACTGTGACTGTTGAAGATACACCAAGTAATCGAGGCATGATCAACAAAATAAGAGATATGCTGGAAGTAAAAGAGAGTTAATGATGGAAAATTTTGAAACAAATAATTCTTTAGGATTAAACACCTTGGCTAGCACTGGTACTAGTAAAAATAGAAAGCGTGTTGGAAGAGGTATTGGCTCAGGAACTGGAAAGACAGCTGGTCGAGGTCACAAAGGTCAAAAATCTAGATCAGGTGGCTCAATCGCAAGGGGTTTTGAGGGTGGTCAGATGCCATTACAACAAAGGATTCCTAAATTTGGTTTTTCATCAAGAGTAAACAGAGGCTCTAAAGAAGTTAATCTAAAAAATATTGCCTCTATGTCGGAAGTTAGTTTAGATACCTTAAAGGCTAACAGAGTGATTTCTCAAGCCACTAAAAAAGTAAAGATTTTCGGTGTATGTGAGATTTCCCAACCAATGACTGTGACAGGAATTCTGGTCACTAAGGGCGCTAAAGAATCAATTGAAAAGGCTGGTGGAACAGTAACAGTTGTTGAAGCAAAACCAGTCAAAGAAAAGTTTGTTAAAACTTCAAAGAAAGCAGATACAAAATCTCCCAAAAATGCAGAGGAGTCTCCTGAGTAATTTATATGGTTGAGCAAAATAAAGGAATGAGCGACCTATGGAGAAGACTGAGATTTGTCTTTATGGCCATAGTTGTCTATCGTCTTGGAACTCATATTCCTATTCCTGGTATAGATCCTGCAAGACTGGCAGCTTTATTCGATCAAAACCAAGGAACTATCCTTGAGATGTTTAATTTATTTTCTGGCGGAGCTTTGGAGCGAATGAGCATCTTTGCTCTTAATGTTGTTCCATATATTTCTGCTGCAATTATTATGCAGCTATTCTCAAACTCTATTCCATACTTGCAAGAGCTCAAGAAAGATGGTCAAGCAGGACGAAATCAAATCACGCAATATACAAGATACGGAACGGTTGTGCTTGCATTTGTTCAAGCTTCAGCACTTGCGGTAACTCTAGGGGCTAGCGGACTAGCATATGATCCAGGAACCTCTTTTTTTATTTCTGCTGTATTTAGTGTAGTTGCAGGGACAATTTTTTTAATGTGGCTTGGAGAGCAAATTTCAGAACGCGGAATTGGTAATGGAATTTCTATAATCATTGCCACCAGTATATTAACTGGAATTCCAGGCGCTATCGGTCAAGCTTTGGAGCAGGCTCGTCAAGGTGATCTTAATATATTACTTTTATTAGGTATTGGTGTTTTAGCCATGCTGGTTATAGCGGTTGTTGTGTTCATTGAAAGAGGGCAAAGACGGATCACAGTTAACTATGCACAAAGACAACAAGGCAGAAAGCTGATGCAGGCTCAAGCTAGTCATTTACCCTTTAAGGTTAATATGGCAGGTGTTATTCCGGCAATTTTTGCAAGCACTTTTCTCTTATTCCCTGCCTCTCTATCTACTTGGTTCGGTCAAGCTGAATCTTTTGGGTTTTTGCAAACAATTTCACTAGCATTAAACCCTGGGCAACCTCTGTATATCTTGACATTCTCAGCACTCATCATTTCATTTTGTTTTATTTGGTTGGCCTTAACTTTTGATACTAAAGAGGTAACAGATAATTTAAAAAAATCAGGAGCTTTTGTTCCTGGAATTAGGCCAGGCGAGCAAACGGCAGCCTATGTTGATAGTGTTTTAGCAAGACTCACAGTATTTGGCAGCATATATTTAACTTTAATATGTTTATTGCCATTGGCTTTAATCAACTTTGCAGGAGTTTCTTTTTACTTAGGAGGAACATCTGTGCTAATTATAGTTGTTGTACTCATGGATTTTATGTCCCAAGTCCAATCACATATGATGTCCAGCCAATACGCATCGTTGTTAAAGAAAGCTAATTTAAAAAACTATAGTAGATAAATATGAAAGTTAGAGCATCAGTAAAAAAAATCTGTAGAAATTGTAAGACAGTTAGACGAAAAGGAGTTTTGTATGTGATATGCAAGACTGATCCTAAACATAAACAAAAACAAGGATAAGAGAACATGGCAAGAATCGCAGGCGTAAACATACCGGAAAATAAACATCTTGAAATTGCTCTAACCCATATCTATGGAATAGGGAAAAAAACAGCTCATGATATATGTAACAGTGTTAAGCTGGATTATTCTAAAAAGGTTTCTGATCTTTCTGAGGACCAGGTAGAGAGCATTAGGGCAGCTGTTGCAGACTATACAGTTGAAGGTGATCTCCGCAGATCAGTTAGTACAAATATCAAAAGACTTATGGACCTTGGTTGTTACAGAGGGATAAGGCATAGAAGAAAACTTCCAGTTAATGGTCAAAGAACTAAAACTAATGCAAGGACTCGTAAGGGGCCTAAAAAACCAATGAGGGCTTAATCGATGGCAACTAGTAAAAAAGTTAAAAAAGTTATTTCTGATGGCATCGCTCATATACATGCATCTTTTAACAACACTATTATTACGATTACTGATAAACAAGGAAATGCAGTATGTTGGGCTACCTCAGGAGGATCTGGATTTCGTGGTTCAAGAAAAAGCACTCCCTTTGCTGCTCAGATTGCAGCGGAAAAAGCAGGAAACGCTGCAAAGGAATTTGGGATGATTAATTTAGATGTAAAAGTTAGAGGTCCTGGAGGTGGAAGAGAATCTGCCATTAGGTCGTTAAACTCATGTGGTCTCAAAATTAAAAGTATTACGGATGTAACACCATTACCTCATAATGGTTGCCGTCCTTCAAAGAAACGTAGGGTATAGGGGAGTCAAATGGCAAGATATAGAGGTCCATCATTAAGATTATCAAGAAGAGAAGGCACTGATCTTTTTCTCAAGAGTGGCGCAAGATCAATTGAATCAAAATGCAATATGGAGACGGCTCCAGGTGTGCATGGCTTAAGAAGAGGAAGACTATCCGATTATGGGGTTCAGCTTCGAGAAAAACAAAAAGTTAGAAGAATGTATGGTGTTCTTGAAAAACAATTTAGGAACTATTATAAAAAAGCATCAAAATCGAAGGGTAACACCGGCGAAAATTTATTGAGCTATCTCGAACAAAGGTTGGATAATGTTGTTTATCGCATGGGATTTGCTGCAACCAGGGCTGAAGCTAGACAGCTGGTTTCACATAAAGCCTTTCACCTTAACGGTTCAATTGTAAATATTCCATCATATCAAGTGCAGCCAGGTGATGAGTTAGAGGTAAGAGAAAAATCTAAAGCGCAATTAAGAATAAAGAGTGCATTAGAGCTTGCTAGTCAAAGAGAAGCATGTGAGTGGCTTGAAGTAGATTCTAAAACTCTCAAGGGTGTATTCAAATCTGTGCCAGATAGAACAGATTTAAGTGCTGAAATTAATGAAAATCTCATTGTTGAGCTTTATTCAAAATAATACTTATAAAACGGAAGGAAATTATGGAAACATCAGTAATAGATCTTTTAGTCCCAACTAACATTCAAGTTGACGACTTAGATAATAATACATCTAAAATTACATTGGAGCCCCTAGAAAGAGGCTTTGGTCATACTTTGGGTAATGCCTTAAGAAGAATTCTATTGTCTTCTATGCCAGGTGCCGCAATCACCGATGTCACCATTGATGGAATTTCTCATGAATACTCAACAATCGAGGGCGTGAGAGAAGATGTCATTGATATATTATTAAATCTTAAAGATATGCCCATCAGCTTGATAGAGGGAACTAGCGCTGTTATTAAGCTAGATGTCTCTGGACCCTGTGAAGTCACATCTAACTCTTTTGAGGTGCCCGGCAACGTTGAACTACCAGATGTAGAGCATCATGTTGCATCACTGGTTGATAAAGTAAGCTTATCTTTAACTGCAACGGTAAAAACAGGAAGAGGCTATGAACCTGCTGATTCAAGGGGAGAAGAAGAGACTTCTGTTGGAGCATTAAAAGTTGATGCTTCTTTTAGTCCAGTTCGAAGAGTTGCTTATACAGTTGAAAATGCAAGGTTTGAAAAAAGAACTGACTTAGATAAGTTAATAGTTGAACTTGAAACTGATGGAACTTTGGACCCAAAGAAAGCAATAGAGCATGCTGCAACTATTATGCAGCAGCAATTGGCTGCATTTGTTGACCTTGATGCTATAGCAGAGCAAGAGGCCAAAAAAGATCAGAATGACTTCGATCCATTTTTAATGAGATCAATTGAAGAATTAGAACTTACAGTTAGATCAACAAATTGCTTGAAAGCTGAAAGCATCTTCCTAATAGGTGACCTGCTTCAAAGAACAGAGTTCGATCTATTGAAAACACCTAATTTGGGTAAAAAATCTCTTAATGAAATCAAGGATGTCCTTGCATCTAAAGGTTTTTCTCTGGGCACCACCTTAGAGAATTGGCCTCCAATGGGTTAATTAAAATGAGACATAGAAAATCAGGCAGAAAGTTAAATAGAAATTCCTCCCATCGCAAAGCTTTGATGAAGAATCTTGCTATTGCATTTATTGAAAGGGAGCTTATTAAAACAACTGTTCCTAAGGCAAAGGAGTTAAGATCTTTTATTGAGCCCTTAATTACTCTGGCCAAAGTTGATTCTGTAGCAAATCGAAGGAGAGCCTTTAATAAGCTTAGACTCGACTCAGTTGTTAATAAACTTTTTACTGAAATTGCTGTTAAATCAAAAGACAGACCTGGTGGCTATTTAAGAATTATTAAAGCTGGCTTTAGACCAGGCGATAAAGCTGATATGGCATACGTTGAATGGGTGGATAGGGACTTAGAAAACTCTTCTGAACTACTAGAGCCTGAGCTCAAAGAAGGATCGGCTGCTTAGTTTTTAAGAACTTCTTTTAGGTACTTTCCAGTATAGGATTGTTTAGACTGAGCAACTTTGCTTGGTGTTCCTTCAGCTATTATTAATCCTCCATCACTACCCCCCTCAGGACCAAGATCTATAATCCAGTCACTAGACTTGATTACATCTAAATTGTGTTCAATTACCACCACAGTATTGCCTTGATCCGATAGCCTTTTTAAGACACCTAAAAGTAATTCAATATCATAAAAGTGAAGACCTGTGGTTGGTTCGTCCAATATAAATAATGTTTTACCGGTACTTCTTTTGGAAAGCTCTTTGGCAAGCTTAATTCTTTGAGCCTCTCCCCCAGATAAGGTGGTAGCAGATTGTCCAAGTGTTATATAGGTCAGACCTACATCTGCTAAAGTCTGAAGTTTATTTTTAATTGCTGGGATCGCCTCAAAGAACTCTAGGGCTTCCTCAACAGTCATGCTTAAGACCTCAGCAATGCTCTTTTCTTTGAATTTCACTTCTAGCGTCTGTTCGTTATATCTTTTACCATCACAGATATCACACTTCACATAAATATCTGCTAGAAAATGCATTTCTACTTTTATCATCCCATCTCCTTGGCATGCTTCGCATCTTCCTCCCTTGACATTAAAACTAAATCGACCGGGTTTGTAGCCTCTGGTTCTTGCTTCCTGAGATTGAGAGAATAAATCTCTAATATGCGAAAAGAGGCCTGTATAGGTAGCTGGATTAGATCTTGGAGTTCGCCCAATAGGAGATTGATCAATCCCTATAACTTTATCTAGGTGCTCTAAACCTTTGATTTGCTTGCATTTAATTTCTTTATTTAAATTAGCTTTATTAAGCAAAAAGCTACTCATTGGCATCAAAGTTTGATTGATTAGCGAAGATTTACCAGAACCCGAAACTCCTGTAATACAAGTAAAAACACCAATAGGAATTTTTACATTTACATGCTGTAAATTATTTTCATATGCCTCAATAATTTCAATAAATTTATCCGGTTTCTTTGCACTCTTAGGAAAATTGATCTTTCTCTTTCCTGATAGATAAGCTGCAGTCATCGATTCCTTACTTTTCAAAATGTCTGATAGCTTTCCTTGTGCGCAGATTTCTCCACCATGCTTACCAGCTCCAGGACCAATATCAATAATATGATCTGCACATCTTATTGCCTCTTCGTCATGCTCAACTACTATTACTGTATTCCCAAGGCTTTTGAGGTGATACAGGGTTTTAATGAGCTTCTCATTATCTCTTTGATGCAGTCCTATCGAAGGCTCATCAAGAACATAAGTGACACCAACCAGACCAGATCCAATTTGACTCGCCAGCCTAATTCGTTGAGCCTCTCCACCAGAGAGAGTTCCAGCACCTCTATCCAAAGTCAGATAATTAAGTCCAACATCCTCAAGAAATGAAAGACGCTCTTTGATTTCTTTTAAAATCTTTTCCGCAATCAGTGCTTTCGCTCCTTCAAGCTTAATATTTTGAAAAAAGGATAATGCATCCGAGATTTTTTGATTGGTAATATCTTGAATTGGAGTTGTATTAATAAAAATGTTCCTTGATTCTTTTTTTAGTCTTGATCCTGTGCAAGCATCACAGTGACTATCTGAAAGCATCTTAGCTAACTCATTTCTGATAAATTCTGAATCTGTCTCTTTAAATCTTCTTTCTGTATTAGGAATAATGCCCTCAAATCGATGTTGCCGTACTATTTTGCTGCCACTCCTGAAACTTTTTGAGAAGTTTATTTTATCCTTTGAGCCCCATAAGAGAATATTCTGGATTTCTTCAGGGTAGGCCTCCCATGGGGTATCTAAATCAAAATCATAATGTTTAGCTAGGCATTTTAACTGATGGAAATAGAATCTATTCCTTCTATTCCATCCCTTAATCGCCCCTTCGTTAATCGTTGCAGCATGATCAGAGATTAATTTTTTTTCATCAAAGTATTGAATAACCCCTAAGCCATCACATTTTTCGCAGGCTCCAAAAGGATTGTTAAAAGAAAACATCCTTGGTTCTAATTCACTAACAGAATAACCGCACTGAGAACAAGAGAAATTTGAAGAAAAAAGCAGCGGTTCTGAATCATCATCAAGAACTTCTATTTGAATAAGGCCATTAGAAAGACCAAGAGCAGTATCGATTGATTCAGATAACCTTGAGCGATTATCATCATCTTTTTGCAATTTCAATCTATCGACAATTGCGGAAATATCATGTTTTTGATTTTTGTTTAACGAGGGAAACTCATCAAGCGCATAAATCACACCATTAATCTTTACTCTAACAAAACCCTCGGCCTTTAGATCCTCATAAACTCCAAGATGCTCACCTTTTTTTCCTCTGACAATAGGAGCCATCACCATGATTTTTTTATCATAACCAAGGTCATAAACCTCATCACAAATCTCGCTAATAGTTTTAGCGGATAACTCTTCATTATGATCTGGACAAACTGGGATCCCAATTCTTGCATATAATAGCCTTAGATAATCATATATTTCTGTAACAGTACCAACGGTTGATCTGGGGTTGTGTGATGTTGATTTTTGCTCGATAGATATAGCAGGAGAAAGGCCATCAATCTGATCAACATCTGGTTTTTCCATCATTGATAAAAATTGTCTTGCATACGCTGAAAGGGATTCCACATATCGCCTTTGACCCTCAGCATAGATCGTATCAAAGGCAAGAGATGATTTTCCAGAACCCGATAATCCAGTGATAACTATTAATTTTCCTCGAGGAATATCTAGAGATATATTTTTCAGATTATGTGTTCGCGCACCTTTTATAGAAATTTTATCCATTTATTTAAAAAATTTTTATCCAGCTGATTTGTTTCGAGTTAAACTTAAGTAATTATAAGAGGTAATTATGGCGAGAGGAGTAAATAAAGTAATTTTGGTAGGTAATTTAGGGCAAAAGCCTGAAATGCGCTATACCCAGACAAATACAGCGGTTGCTACACTTTCAATTGCAACATCAGAATCTTGGAAGGACAAAGATTCTGGAGAGCAAAGAGAAAAAACAGAATGGCATAGAGTTGTTTTTTTTGGAAAATTAGCAGAAATTGCTGAACAATACCTTGATAAGGGTTCTCAACTCTATATAGAAGGTAAATTGCAAACAAGAAAGTGGCAAGATAAAGAAGGCAATGATAGATATACCACTGAAATACTTGGTAATGAGATGAACATGCTTGGTGGTAGACAGTCTTCTGATGATGGAGGTGCATATGATCAATCGCAACCAGCCTCTCAATCAGCTCCATTTTCAGAATCTCAAATCTCAGAGGAAGATATACCTTTCTAGATTTCGGTGACATATCAAACCATTACAATTGAACAGCATGAAAATTTAGCTGTTCTTTTATTAAATAGACCTGAAAAATTAAATGCTTTTACGTTCCTTATGATGGAGGAACTAATTAGTGCTTTTGACATGATAGAAACAGATGATAGTTTAAATGCTGTAATCATTTCTGGAGCTGGTAGAGCATTTTGTGCTGGAGCTGATCTCAGTAGTGGTGAGGATACATTCAATCCTTCCTTCGATAATTTTGCAGTCACTGAGAGTGATTTTAGAAGGGACTCTGGCGGTATTCTGACCTTGAGGATGTATAAATTTTTAAAACCAATAGTCTTTGCTTGCAATGGCGCCGCGGTTGGAATAGGTGCATCCATGCAACTCCCTGGAGACATTAGAATTGCATCCGAGGATGCTAGGTTTGGGTTTGTATTTAATAATAGAGGAATTGTGCCTGATGCATGTAGCAGTTGGTTTCTTCCAAAAATTGTAGGGATCTCAAAAGCTCTAGATTTAACATTTTCAGGAAGAATTATTGAATCTCAGGAAGCTTTGGATATTTCATTAATTTCAAGCATTCATAAGTCAGAAGATTTACTTGATGATGCGATAAAGATTACTCGAGAACTGGTAGAAAAATCTGCACCTATTTCCATTGCCATTACCAGGCAAATGCTTTGGAGATCCTTTGGCCAAAAACATCCTTATGATGCTCATACCATTGAAAGTAAGGCTATTGATTCTAGGGGGACATCAGAGGATGCAAAAGAGGGCGTCAACTCATTTTTAGAGAAGCGTCCAGCAGAATTTAAAAATCTTATTTCCAAAGATATGCC
>Ga0129345_1000610_pt1 | contig 13122 bp, 4 predicted proteins | sample CPBDNA_FD_94425 | JGI IMG/M metagenome (GOLD analysis project Ga0129345, IMG submission 94425) | Freshwater to marine salinity gradient microbial communities from Chesapeake Bay, USA - CPBay_Sum_20_0.8_DNA | ecosystem: Environmental > Aquatic > Marine > Coastal | place: USA: Chesapeake Bay...
CTTGAAAACCTTTGTTACACCAATAATATCTGGTGGAACTTGCAAATAGTTACTATTCTCATAGTAAGTGAAAGTTACATCAGAACCCCCAATAGAAGAAGTTGCAGATGTTGAAGCAATTCCAGCGTTGGTTCCACCACTAACCACGTTTGGACGTGCTTTTCCTCTATCTATATCTTCTTGAGTAATTTGATATTTTAAGTAAACCTGAGAAACACCATCAAAGTGTCTTTGCTGAAAATATTGAACAGCATCATCAACCAAATCACTAATCTGTTCATCAGCAACATTGATTTCTAAAACAGGAGCACCTAATTGACGCTTACAGTAATCAATCAGTTCCTGTCTGGTTGAAGGCTGTGCCATTTATATAACAATATTTTTTTCTATTTATGTTTAGCGTTGGATAACCATTTTGAGGAGTGACTTGATCTCATCCAAGTCACTCCTAATATCACCAAGTTCAGTTTCTAAATTCACAATTCTCTCTTTATCAGATAACAGTTTTTCTCTGTTACTAACATAGGATTGATATTCAAGATGGTTCTTATTTACAATAGCATTTGTTTTGCTATCTCTATAAAAACCATCTTTTCCTTCAACAGGTATAAGTGCCATTATGCAAGTGCTAATACTCTAAGGTTTCTGAACTGTGGAACAATTGCAGAATTCACGGAGGTTCCAATGAGCTTAATGCGGAATGTTGTGAATGGTGGAAGTTTATCAGCAGTAAACTTATACTCTCTGAACAGATTCAAGGATGGACTTCCTTGATAATTGTCTGACTTAGGAGTAAAGAGATCAGAATCTCCATTGTTATTTGCTGTGTTGATCACAATTCCATTGGAATCCAAGTTGCTGTAACCTGGGAATGGAACAAAGATGGACTCATCAACACCAGTATCCTGATTGAGGGAATAGAACAATCTCACATCATTGTAAGTTGAAACATAACCATCAAGGATGACTTGCAGTGAAGTTGCTGGATTTTCCAGATCAATCTTCTTAGTTACATAGATGAATCTGTTTGGATCATCTGTAATGGTGTTGACTGCAAGACTATTTGCATAATCAGTTACAGGTCTGTTTGTTCTATTTGATGTGAAGATAACTGCAGAGTTATTCAGGTCAATAGCAGGACTCAATCTTGAATCAATAGATCCAAGGTTGAAGTTCATGGTGAATGACTTATGAGCAGGAAGTGTGGTCAGATAGGTATCTTCATTGATCTGTGAAGCAACAATTCTTGGAGCATCAAAATAATTTTCCTGATTGAGAGAAACATTTGAGAATCCCTTATCAACAAATGAACCTTCAGATCCATTGATGCTTGATCCAGTAACTGTTCTTACTGAAGAGTTGATAGTTACGCCTGTTGGTGTGGTAACTCTAATATTTGGAAGAATCTGATCAAATGGCAGGTTATAAGTTGCTTTAGCATTTGGACCACCAGCAGTCTTAGCACTATTGAAGTGAAGTTCCTGGAATCCACCAGAGTTGCCAACTGATCTGTCAATACCTTGTGTGGTATCAGACATGTCAATCTTGATGTGGTAAGAATCCAAAGTGATTGGATTGCTTACTGTTACCTCATTGAGATTATGAGTTGCATTAATTCTTCTGAGTGAAACACCATCAAGTTCATACTTATAAACCAGATCACTTGAAGAGTGATTCTCAGTCAGAGTATTATCAACACCTCTGGTGATGCCAGTAAGTGTTCCAGCACCAACTCCTGTGTAAGAAATGATTTCATTACCAATCTTTGCATAACCTGGATTTGTTGAAGCAACAGAAACATTTTCAAATGTTCCAAAGTTAGTTGTGCTTGCAATTGAAATGCTTCCAGTAGCAGCATTATTATATGCAGCATTCAGTGAAGATGGAGTGACATCAGATTGAACACCTCTCAGGGTTACTGTATTGGTGTTGGAGTGCATACCATGGTTTCTTTGGAATACCTTCAGGTGCAGACCATCACTTGTAACTCTGATTGGATCTTGTGGAATTACATCACCACCAACACTGAAGTTAAGAGTTGTTGTGATTCCACTGCTATTGGTATACTTCAGATACTGTCCAGCAGTTGTGCTGAATCTGCCTTGAACTTCTTCAATGATCAGTTCATTGTTTCCATAAGTTTCACCAACAGTCAATCTCATTCCAGTTCCAAGAGTTTGATTACCAACCTGAATTGGAGTCAGAACATCACCAACTGCATATCCTTTACCACCATCAGTGATAGTAGCAGCAAGTGCAACGCCATTGCTGATGGAAATGCTTGCTGTAGCATTCAATCCAGAACCAGTTATGCTTGTAAGTGCTACACCAGTGAAGTTAAAGTATCCAGCAGATGGAGTATAACCAATACCTGCTGTTGTGACTGAAAGTGTTCCAGTTGCAGAACCGCCATAACCAACCAGTGAACCAGTAGCGTCAGTTCCTTCTTGAGAAATGGTATTTCCAAATTCCAATCCAGAATCCTGAAGTGTTGTTCCAAGACCAACCTTGATATTTCTTGGGATCAGAGAGATTGCATTAGTGCTAATTCTCTCAAGGTCTTGTGGAAGTTTTGGATTGAAGAATTGTACAGAACCTTGTGAAACAAAGTCTGCTCTATAGAGAGTAAACTTGAGATCTTCATACTGACTTGGCGTCCAAACTGCAGCATTCTGTGACTTGAAGAGTGAACCAAGCAAGTTCTGAGAAGAAACAAGAACTTGTCCTGCTTCTGTTGCAATAGTTCTTACATCTGCTTCACCAAGTCTGGAGATCCAAACTCTATACTCAGTAGAGTCTGAGAGAAGAACCAGAGCATATTCTCTATCACCTGCAAGATATACAGGAGACTCAAATGTGACTCTTGTTGGGACAGTAGCATCAGATGATGTTGTGATGCTTGCTGCAGAAACTTCAACTTCAGAGTATGGAAGAATATTCAGTGTTGGAGTTCCCAACTGAACATCACGAAGTTGGACAGTAACAGGAAGTACATCATCCTTCTGTGAGAAGTAAATATCAACACTGGTTATATAGATTCCAGTGTCATCATCAATGAAGAATGTTTGTGCCAGTGGGTCTCTTCTTCGTGCTGGTCTTGGTGCAGGAATCTGAATAGTTGCAGAAGCACTTGCACTTGCAGAGTCACCAATTGTTCTGGTCTGTACAAACTCATCAACTGCAACTCTTGCATTTCTCAGTGAAAGTGTTACTTCCTGAGTATTATCAATATCACCTTGTGAGTAGAAGGTTTCTTCTGCTTCAGTAGTGACTTCCCCTTGAATTACAGTATCAATTGGGCTACTGGTCAGTCTGAATGTATTTCTTCCAGTTTCAAAGAGTGGGTTTGCAGTGTTGGTTGGATCAGGAACTCTATAAGAACCAATCAAAGTACCAACTCTATCTGTGACAAGTCTTACATTAGTGACAGTTGCTTCTGCACCACTGCTTTGTCCTCTCAACTTCATTCCAGCAGCAATATAACCAGAGAACTCTGGGAATGCTTCTTGTGAAAGTGAGAAAGTATCAATATTCAGGATTTCTGAAGTTTCGGAGTAGGTTGCAGGAAGAGTATTGTTTCTATCATAAGGATTAGAATCAAATACATCTTCTGGTGCATTGTAAGGACCATATTTGTGGTTTGCAGTTGCAACTCTGCATGTGATTGCTGGTCTTGTGCTGCTGTCAATCTGATCTTGAGTATCAGACATTCTACCTTCTACAGTTTCACCAACTGTAAAGGTTCCTGATACCATTTCAATTTCAACCAACTTAGAAAGGACAAAGTTGTTGACATCAACATTATCAAAGAATGAATATACTCTTGTGTATGGCTTCATTCTGGTTGCAGTGAACTCAATGTTACGAGTTCTCATGAAGTGAATGATATTTCTGTTGACAATTCTGTCACCCAGAGATTCAGTATCAATAACCTCAGTTACTGTGTTCTGAACACCTCTTCTCTGCTGACTGAGATTTACACCAACATTGCCATTGACACCAACATTGACTGATGTGCCATTTGCACTGGCATTCATTCCAAGACTGAAGCTGACATCAACACCAGTTGTTTCCCAGGACTGCCAGATTACAGGACTTACGCCTTGTCTCAGACCATCAACTTCATCAATGGTCTCAACTCTCATTGCATCAGCAACAGCATTGAATGAACCCTCTTGGAGAACATCTCTGACTTCCATTCTGTTGACATCAATCCAAACATCAACAGTTGGATCAAGTGCAATAGAACCTTGATAGAAAGTTACCAGGAAAGGAGTTACACTTTCAGATCTTGTAGCAAATGGTTGATTTAACCATTCAACTTCATCATAATCCAGAGTAACAACTTGATTTGTTCTCTTGATGTTTGTACCAAGAACATCTGCAAATCTTGAATCTTGATTTGCTGCAGTTGTGGTTCCAACACCAGCAATAGTGGTGTTTCCAATCTCCAGATTGACTGCAGTTGTATAGTGTGCAGGTCTCAGAACTCTCTTCTTAGTATCAACAGAGTTTCTTACACCAGCACCAGCATCTTGTGGTTCTGTTGATGAGAAGTTATCAACAAATACACCAGACTTGAATCTATTCAAACCATTTGCATCAGGAACAAAGAGATTCAGTGTATCTGACTCAATTTGATTCAGTTGTGTATAATACTCAAGGTTCTTGATTCTCTGCTCAAGTTTGGCAATATCAGACATCTGATATCTCTTGTGCTCAACAAAGTCAACTCTTGCATCTGATACATTGTACAGATATGCAGGCAGATAGACATTAGCAATGTTCAGAGCACCATTGACTTCCTCTGGAAGTTGTGGAGTATCTGATGGAGTTCCGTATTTTACTGTGAACTTATTGTCCTTATCAATGTAAATTCTATCAACTCTTGGGAGATAGTAGTTGTATCCAATAGAAATGGACTCATCAGAAGCAAGAATGTTCTTGGAGCTGTGCTGTCCACTTGTAAATACTCTTCCTGAGAATTCAAATGGTGATCTTGCACCAGCAGTTACTGTATATTCACTAACTCTTGGTCTTGCATCAATGATATCAGTGTTTCTAACTCCATTAATTGATGCAATTTCAGTTCCATAGTCAAAGTCTGTGTAGGAGTTTACAATTGTAATGTCTCCAGTATCAGCAGTTTCATAATATCCATTATCAAAGTAAACAATTACCTTTCTTGATGGAGCATCTGCATTTGGTTTTCTTACAATTCTGGAAATATCATAGATTGTGTTCTTCTGACCATTCTGCAGAGTGTAGTTTCCAGTAATATTCTTGCTTCCAATATTGATGCTGTTTGCAACTGCACTTACACCAGAAGTTTCAAATTTTACAACTTCACCATTTTGGAATACCGTATTATTCTTGTAAACAAATCTAATATTGGTATCATTTACTCTGGTCACATAAGTTGCTCTTGCACCACTGAGTGAACCTACAATCTCTTCACCAATAACAAGATCATTGGTTGTAGCAGAAGGACCATCAAGTGATCCAGTGGTCATTGAAGGTGCAACAGGATCGCTGGTGTCATTAGATTCAAAGATACCATGAATCTTGATAACATCAGGAACATTCAGTGAGATGACTGGATCCTGAACTCTGGTTCCAAAGGCATATGTGCCATAAGTCAAACCATCATTGAGAGTGGTTGATCCAGTTCCAGATGCTGAAACAGAAGACTTATTGACAATCAAACTGTTTGCAACATACTTCTTCTTGGACTTAGCAGTAACATTGCTCTTTCTGAGAGTTGCAATAACTTTAGTATCAGAGTCATTGGTTCCCAGACCATTGATAACAAGAGTTGTTGATCCAGAATTGAACTCAAACTTATCTGAGGAAAGATTTTCTGTGGTTCCATCAGAACGAATAACTACATATCTTTCTTCATCAAATGGAAGGAAGACTTCATTAGTTCCTGCACTAAGAGTTGCTGTTGAGTTGCTTGTGATGGTGGTATCAAATTGCTTTCTAATTACCAAGCTAGCACCAGTGAGATCAACAGATTCAATGTTGTTCTTGGGGAATCTGCTAAAGAGTGTATTGTTAGATGCACTATTACCACTTCCTCTGCTGCTCTGGTACTTGGATTCAACTACAGCAAGGTCAGTAACATTAGTTGCTGTTGTTGGCAGATCTCCATCTCTGTAATTGGAAACTGTGGTAACAGCAGCAATATTGAGGGAATTAGTGTTGACCTGAGTTACTCTTGCAAAGGATGGGATAGAATTTGTAGGAACTGAGTACTGAACAATATCACCAGTTGTTACAATACCAGGGAAAGCTGTGGATGGAGTGGTGATTGTAGAAACACCACCAGATGCTGCAGAGATTGAAGCAATACCAATAACTGCTGATGGTTCTTGAATCAAATCAGCAGTAAATGTAGTTGCAGAACCTACAATCCCATAAACTGATTTTACATTTGACAGTTCATGATTAGTGATATCAGATACGCTTCTTGCATCTGTGGTTGTTCCATTGAAAAGCAGTCTCTCACCAATGAAGAAACTACCTTGAACGTCATATGCAGTCAGAGCAGTTCCAGCACTAACATCATATCTCAGGAAAGCACTTGCTCCACTGGACTGACCTTGAATGAAGACTGGTGTAGTCAGTGATACTGACTGATTGACTGTAAGATCGGTATATGTTTGTACATCATACAGTGAAAGATCCCACTCATTGAGATCTGAAGTTACTGTGTTGTAGGAACCAGATTCAAGAGCAAAATCATAGATTCTGGCAAGACCAATTTCATTTCCTGCTTGTGCTTCTTGGTCACTACCTACTCTTTGATCTCTAAGACTCAGAGTATTGGTTGTATTGAACCCAATAGTTGCAGAACCGTAAACTCTGTTGACAGTAACTGTTGGACCAAATCCAAAATTGACTGCTTGACCCTCTACAAGTTTGGTTGTTCTTGGTTTTGGAACATCTAAGAAGGTTGTAGATCTCTTTTTGACTTCATAACCCTTTACATATGCTCTACCAGGAGAAACCTTGTAAATTGCTAAATCATCACTTGGAGTATTTCCTGCATCTGTGGTTTGATTTGAATTATAAACACCTCTGTTGCCATAACCATTGTTCAAACTTTCTCTAACAGTGGTTAGGAACTCTTTTACATAATAATGTCCAGATTCATCAAAAGTTCTTCTTGCAAGTTCTTGTCCTAAGAGATTATAGTCTGTTTTTTCAACAATATCTCTCAAAACACCATTTTTTACCTCTGCGAGTTGGACAAAACTCTGATCATTGAGGTCATCTGTGGATTTTTTGAATAATGTAGCACTAATTTTCAGTCTATCTGCACCAGGAGCAGAATAATTGTTGAATCCTTGAGCATTATCAGTCAAAGATTGGTCAATATCTGAATTTATGATGCTTTCGGCAACATTCAGACCAATTCTATAGCTTGGAGTGTCCCCATATTGGTCCAAAATGACCAAATCTGAGGCAACATCAACAAAATAACCTCTCAAAAAGTAAACGCCATCATTGATTGCAAAAGCAGAAGCAGTTGCAGCAGCATTTGTAGAGATTGTTCTTGCAAATCCTTCACCAGCAGTGATGAAAGTGGTAGCAAAGGTGATGCTTTCATCAGTTAGAAGGACTTCATTGTCCAAAAACTGTGCAGTTGCTAAATCTGTGGTGCTGGAATCAAAATAATCAACATAAATTGTATAATTTCCTCTCTCAGACTGCTCATCAGTGATATAAGTGACCACTTTTGCAGTGATTCCAGAGGTTTCTCCAGTAATTGTCTTGCCAACTAACTGATCCAAGTACACTGAAATAGGAATTCCAAGGAATTCTGACTCAACTTGAATAGCATAGAAGGGATTCAGATATGTAACGCCACCAGGAATAACCTGAGCACCCTCTTTGAAGAGGTGATTTCCTACATCTTCAATCTGATTTTGAAGAATTGATTGGAGGGTAGTCAGTTCTCTAGCTTGAACAGGATACCCAGGCTTGAAAAGAACCTTATAATAGTTGCTTTGAGGATCGAAATCATCAAAATAAGGAGCAACGTTGAGATTAGTTTCCTGTGGCATGATTTTTTAGAACTGCAAGATAATTTTTACGTCTTCTTTCTGTGAGGAAGACCTTGTAACAGAAGGTCTATTATCAAGGTAAATCATGTTTCCAGAGTATTTCTCTGATTCTGGTTGAGAAACACCATTCACAAAAGTTTGACCAAGATAGTATGTCCTACTATTTATTACTGTCGACACACCTTGGAAACTTGTTTGAATTGCCAAAGTATTGTCTGCACCTACAATGCTAAAACTTCCACCATAGTCAATATCAGATCTGAATTTATTTTGTCTAAATCCATATTCTGGACTTGTGTTTTTAGTATTGTTGTAGTTGAATCCTGCTGTTGATTGATCTTGCCAATACTTCAGAACACCAGTTGTCTGGTCATAAGAAACAACTCTTCCAATTGCAGTTGAACCAACTCCAACTGTTTGTGTAATGAATGAATCAGGGTTGAAGATTGCTTCACTATATCCAACTCCAGTCAATTTGAGTGCATAAACTGCACTTGCTTTATCTACTGTGAGGATTGCTGTAGAACCATGTGCTCTTGGATTCTCAACAAGACCAACAGCAGCAAACTGGTTTCCTGTAATGAAATCAGGATTTTCAGTGTCATTTTCAAATCTTGAATAAGTCAGGACATTATATGCACCCAACTCTCTGTAGATGTCAGCACCATGACCACCAGGAGGTGGAATAATTACATCAAACTCAGGAGCAGTAGTTCCAGTAGGAACTCCACCTGCTACCAAATCTACAGTTCCAAATGAGTATCCACTTCCACCATTGGAAACTGTGATGCTTGAAACTTGTGAATCATTGTCAATAACAATAGTTGCTTTTGCACCTTCACCATCACCAAGAATAGGGACACCAGTGTAAGTTCTATTTGCAGTTCCAAGAGCAACACCACGATTTCTGATTGTGATGGTTTTTAACTGACCACTTGTTGCTGCATTATTTCTCACTGCAGCATAAGTTGAACTGCTTTCCCAATCACTTGGGACAGGAATATAGTTTGTTGAGTCAAACTTGATTGCCTGAGATGGGCTGATAGTATAGAGATATTTCCAGATATATCCATCACCACTTGAACCAGCAGCTCTTGGTTCTAAATCTGTGAAAGTTGGTTCATCCAGAGAAGGACCACCTTGGAAGTTGTTCTCTGGAGTTGCATTATTGTACAAACAAATATAAACTCTATAGTCAGAGTTCATTACATAATAATTTGCAGAATAAACATCAAAAACACCTGATGGTTGAGATGGATTGTTTCTGCTGATATCATCTCTCCACATATCATATGTGACACCAGAAGTCCAAGTGTTCTTTCTAACAACTTGACTTACATCACTGGATGCAATCTTTTTGAGAGCAAGCATTTCATCCCAATACATTCTACCCATCTCATCAAAATTATCAATTGGAGATGGGGGTGTTGTATCCCAAGATGATAGGAAATCACTGGGATTTGGGACACTAATGAATGTGTAATATGAATTCGAGCTAGATTGTACCCCAGCAACAAAATTCTTTGCATTCAATATACGAAGTTGGTCAGTAATTATTGCTGCCATTTGTAAACAGAATTTTCTTTATTTATTATGATAAAGTGAAGCTAGTTGAACCAATGCCACTTGCAGTAAATATCAAAGTGCTTCCAGAAAGTGTAATCTGAACTGCTGTTGATCCAACTTCACTGATAAATCCACCAAATGCAGTGGAAACACCAGATGTTGATGAGTTTGATGATGTAATAAATCCAACAGTTGTGACACCAGAAACAACATTGAGACCATCAAATGTAACACCTACGCCTAATGTGGTGCCATTTCCAATCTGGTTATAGATCTCTGAAAAGTTTTCATTGATCTTGATAGCACCAGATTGTAAGGTATCACCTGTACCATCATTAGGCGTAGTGCCTGTTCCTATACCTTGTCTCGCCATTTCCTATCAGACATTTTTCGTAGAAGTATTTAGTTGTTAGACAATGTAGTTCTCATATTTGAGAGGATTGAATCTGGTTACAAGTGCTGCAGTTGTGAGTCCAGTAACTCCATTTTGGAGATATGTGTTGTAACTCTTAGCATTAGTTCTTGTATCAAAGACAATCTTACCCCAACTGAAGTTACCCATGTTAGGTGCTTCAGTGTATCCAAATCCAGTCCCAACAGTGTCAACATTGACAAAGATTCTTCTGACATCACTGTTTCCAATTCCAGTTACATTCATAGTTCTGGTTTCAGATGATGCAACTTGATAAACACAATCAATAAATGTAGTACCAAGACCAACAGAAGATCCTGCTGTATCCTGTGATGCAAATGTGCTTCCAATAGAAATATCAGTGTCATAAATGACCAAGAAATCACCAGTTGAAATGCCACTAACTGTAACTGCAGTTCCAACTAAGTCAGCATCTCTCATGAAGGAGTTGATTGGAATAAACAGATCAAAGAAGAATTGATTCTGAGCACCTGAAACTGTTGTTCCAAGTCCAACAATAACTCCATTGTCACCACTGTAAGTGTCAACAGTCAGTTTTTCTCTTATAATTTTTGGTGATCCAATCAGGACAACTGGAGGATTAGTTGATGTATAACCAGTTCCAGGTCCTGTGACTGTAAGAGTAGAAACAACACCACCACTAATAGTTGCAGTTGCACTTGCTCTCTGTGTAGATCCAAGACCAACAGGGTTAGAAATTGTAACTTCAGGAGCAACAGTGTATCCTGTACCAGCATTTGTGATAGTCAAAGATGAAACTGTTCCAGCAGCAGAAACAACAGCAGTTGCAGATGCAGCAACCACTACATCTTGAGAATTGATCAAGATTGTCTCTTGGAATGTTCTGATAGTTGCTTCATTTTCTCCATTATAAAGTGGTCTTACAGAATCAACATAAGCAGTGAATGATGTGACACCAACAGGTTGAATGAGGTAAGATGAAGGATAGATAAGTGGTTCATAATGTGTTCTATCTTTGCCAACAACCTGACCATTGATGATTCTATCAACGGTTTGTTTACACCAGGTAAGAGGTCTCAGTATAGATCTATCTGTAACAATTCCAGGTCCAGAGTATGGATTGGTCTTGACACTATCAACAGTATTAATACCAGTTACAACTCTTGGATCCTCATCCAGCGCAAGTCCTTGACCATTGTATGGATTATTATTGAGATCAAGAGTATCACCAACCTTGACAGTTTCAAGAATGTCTATAAATGCAACATCAACATCAGCAGTTCCTTTATAGAACAACACTCTTCCAGTATCACCAACCTTAGGTGGTTCAGTGAATGTAATTGTGCTTCCACCCTTGTACTGATAAGCAACTCCAGGTTGTTGAAGGATGTCATTCAAGAACACTAAGAGAGTTTGGTCAAGTTTAATTCTTGATCCCTTAGCAACAGCAGCAGAGAATGGATTGCCATTGATCTCAAGATCAAATGTGACTGCAAATCCATCAAACTGTCTGTCCAGATAATCAAGAACTTGAAGTTGTCCAACATTGTATCCACCAAATGTGTCATCAAAGACCTGATCAATAGAGATTTGGAATTCATCATAGGTTTTGGTTGTGTCAGTTGGAATACCAACAGTTCCACCAATAGCAACTGTAAGAATCTCACCATTTCCATATCCATATCCAAGATTATTGATCTGGAAATCAATAACACTTGATGCAGCACCAACTATCATATTGACTGTTGCACCTGTTCCAATACCTGTTGGAGAAGATGCACTGTAAATCAGAGGAATGTCATCATAAGGAAGTGGTTCATCAAATACAACAACTGGTGGATTAGTTGAAGTATATCCAGATCCAGGATTCGTAATAGCAACACTGACAATATGACCACCACTGATAGCAGCAGTACCAATGAATTCAATGTTTGGAGTTCCAGTGCTTGCAGTTTGGACACCAACATTGACAATTGTTTGTGCTCCAGGTCTGTAACCAGAACCAGAGTTACCAATGCTGATAGAAGAAACAGTTCCAAGACCGGAGATAATTGCAGTACCACCTGCAGCAACCAGAGGTTGATATCCAAATCCTTCTGTGGATCCAATTTGTACAATCAGACCACCAACTGGGAATTCAGTTCTGTTGACATCATATCCATATGGGAGACCTGCTCCACCAGTAAATCTGAGAGTAGTAATTCCACTCTCCTCCATCTCATAGTCACCTCTTTGGACATTGATTGCTTGCTCTCCCTGTGGAATTTGGAAAATGCCATTGATCAAGACAATGCCATTATCTGTTGAGAATCCAGTAACAGGTTGACCATCTACAGCGAGTGTGAATTCGCTTGCAATTCCTGTAAAATCTTTGGAGATGTCATCAAAGACATAGTTGCCAGCATATGTGTCTGTAGAAGATCCTACAATTCCAGATCTCATGAACACTCTACCTTGGAATGTGGAACTGGTTGTTATACCAGCCCAATCTTCCTCATCAGGAGAACCAGTTGTTGTTCCAATGGGAACATTTCCAAATGGAGGAGATGTGAAGTTGAGTGTATTTCCTGAAATATTATAATTTCCAGCAAGTTTTGTTACCAGTGTAGTATCAAGGTGAGCAACCATAGCGGTTCCCATTTGACCTCTTCTGACAGTGATGTTATTTGCTCCACCAACACCAACACCAGTTACAAGCATTATCTCATCTTCAATTTGAATCAAATCTTGAGAGAAGATTGAATTGATGCCTGTCATGGCAAATGTTCTTTCAAAAATGACATTCTGTGCCAGAGCATGTGTAATCCCTGCAGATACCAGTGGTGATTGTATAATATTATCAACGGCAACCATTACTCTTGGATTTGGATTGAGTGATGTGAAACTATGGGATGTTCCAATACCAACAGAAGTAAAATCAAGAGTGTTTGGAGATGCTGCTAATGCTTCAGATGCACTAGCTGCAACCTTGACACTAACATCATCAATTTTTACAATATAGAGTTCATGTGGGAGTTTGTCAGTAGAAACTCCAGCAATTGTTGTAGTTGCAATTTCAATTGCCTGCGTGGTTCCAGTTCCAGCATAAGA
>Ga0129345_1000616_pt1 | contig 13088 bp, 1 predicted proteins | sample CPBDNA_FD_94425 | JGI IMG/M metagenome (GOLD analysis project Ga0129345, IMG submission 94425) | Freshwater to marine salinity gradient microbial communities from Chesapeake Bay, USA - CPBay_Sum_20_0.8_DNA | ecosystem: Environmental > Aquatic > Marine > Coastal | place: USA: Chesapeake Bay...
ACCACCACCAAGGTTTGACCATTCTAAGTCAGAATCTTCAGCTAAAGTAGAGTTACCAGTTGAGAAACCAGCTCTATCATAGTTAAATCCAATCCATCTTACTCTTAAAGCAGTATTTGATTGAGCAACTTGATCTTCAAATTGTGGTTCAGCTAATTTAACAAAAGGTTGGTTACCAGTATATTTAACACCATTATTAACCATTACTTTTGCACTTAAACTATCATTAGCACCATTTACAACTGAGAATAAGCTATTGTAAGCATAATCATTTGCTAATACAGCAGTACCATCAAAATCAAAAGAAGCAACTAAGTTAGTTTGGTAATCAGAAAGTAATTCTGAAGCTTTAATGTTAGCAGCACCTTGTAAGAATGTAGTCATTGCTGTTGGCTCGTTTCCAGAAGCAGAAGTACCGTTAGGAGTACCACTCCAGTATCTTAAACCTTTCATTTCACCAATAAATGATTGATTGTAAGTTGCAGAATTTCTCCACTCATAAGCAATATAAGTTGAGTAGCTATTACCAGTATTAACTGTTACATCAGCTGCAGTAGTTAAATTACCAGTATAATTGTCAGCATCTTGTACATTACCATCAATATAGAATCTAACGTCAGGAGTACCAGATCCATTACCTAAGTTCATATAAACTGCAACATGTGACCAAGTTGAATCATCATGAACTGTGTTAGGAATAGCTACAGGTAAAGATGCGTCAGATTCAGCAGTAAATTGTTGACCATCAGCAGATCCTAAAACTAATTGTAATTGACCTGTGTTTAACAATCTTAATGCGTAGTGAATATCACCAGTTGTTGTATCCATTTTATTAACGATAGGGAAATATACTTCCTCATCAGTTGGGAATCTGTATGGTTTAATCCATGATTCAATTACAGATGAACCACCTAAGTAATTCATATCAGTACCAGGATCAACTGCAATAATAGAGTTTTCACCAGTAACTTGTAAAGAGAAGAATGGAGCAACTTCAAATTCACCAGTTGTGAAAGTAATATTTTCTTGGTTGTTATCTGTAGTACCGCTTATTCTTAACATTACGTTTTTAGAATAATTTGAATCACCAGGAGCTACAGCTTGTAAGTCATTATATTGACCAATTACAGAAGCTGATCTATATGGTTCCCAATTATCAGTATTTAATTCAGCATCCATACCATCTAATAAATCACCGTTATCATCAATAGCATAAGCCCAAGTGTTTCCACCATCACGGCTGAACTCTAGAACTAAGTCTTCAGAAGTTGCATTGTTTGTACCTAATCCAAAAGAAGCATATCTAACTGGGAATGCATTACCATCTAAGTTAGTAACTCCTGAAACTGAAGTAGGAGAAGTAATTCTTACGTGACCTCTATCTGGTCTGTAAGGGAATCTTTCTTCACTTAAGCTAGAAATAGTTCCGTTCTCAAAATCAGTATATAAGTATAATAAGTTAGCACCGTTTTGGTTACCACTACCAGCTCCTGAAGCAGAAGCTAAATCAGTAGAAACACCATTTAAAGAATAATAGAATTCTAAAGCATTTCTGTTATCACCGTTTGCAAATGGAGAAGCTGAAGGATCAATAACACCAGACATATATTGTCTAATTTCACCTTGAGTTAATGCTTTTCTCCAAATTTTAACTTCTTTGATACCAGCATTTAAATAATCGTTAGCATCAACAGTACCATTAGGGTTTACACCAATCCAAATTGGTTGAGAACCTTGTTCTGGTCTGATGTCAATAGCATTTTCATTAACAGATCTATCCATTAATTCACCATCAACATATATTGATACAATATTGTTACTTACAACACCAGCTATGTGGTGCCAGTTTCCTGAATGATTTGCGTTGTCGTCAATTGGAACTGCAGCAGCTGTAGCAGCTAAAGCATCTGGAGAAACAACAGTTGCAATATATTCAGAACCATTTTCTCCTCTTCCAGCTCCACCACCTTGGTGATCTTTTACTCTGAATGCAGGGTATTTACCATCAACTAAGTATAACATCCAAGTACCTTCAGTAGTATTTGCACCTGAAGAAGAAGCAACGATAGCTGGTTCGATTTCAGAGAAAGTTCCTGAATTTATGCTTGTTAAGTTTACCCAAGCTTCAATTGTAAACTGAGTTGGATTGTCAAATTTATTTTCAGTTTTTAAGAATTCAGTTGCTCCATCTAATTGCAAGAAGAATAATCTTGATAAGATAAAGTTTGCATTACTTATGTCATAAGTTCCATCATTAATATCATCTCTTAAAGAAATATCAGAAGATGTTCCAGTTGTATCTAATTGTCTAATTCTTAATCTTGCTTCTTCAGATCTGTATGGGAAAAATGCATCATCATCCCACATAACTCTTAATACTCCACCATAACCGTCACCAGAACCTACAGGTAATTGAGAACCGTCACCTTGAGTAATTAAGAATCCAGAAGTAGCACCATTTGATGTTACTATTTCACCATTTTGATAATCTTCTGTATCAGTTAAAGAACCTTGATTTTGTCTGTGTTCTGCAACTCTCATGAATTCAGTCCAATTTTGTGCAGCATCAGCTAAATTTGGATCGTAACCAGTTACATAGTCAAAACCATAAGCTAATTTATTTGATGTACCATATCTGCTAGTTGCAGAAGGAGTAAATAAACCAGATCTTTCAAAGTAAACAGGGTAACCTGGAGTATCCATAGAGATATATTCTCTGTTTCTGTTTACAACTTCATCAGGACCATTAGGGTTTAATATAGTAATACCTTTAATAGTCATATTGTCTGTATCAACTATAGTTGCATTTGCTTCTACATCATTACCATCAACATCATATAATACGAAATTACCGATTGATTGTAAAGCGTTGAATGAAATATTAGTCATATCAGATGCAGTTAAGTTATTGTGGTCAACTATATCAAATACTAATTTACCAACGAATGAACCTATTCCATCTGTTCCTGCTGCTACACCTTGAGTAGAAGGTACTGTTGGTATAGCAACGTGCATAATATATACATAGTTAGTTCCATCAGTTACTGGGTTAGCAGATAATGCTGAGTACCCATTTGCACTGTGATAATTTGAAGTAAAGCTAGTGTAAGGTAAAGGAGCTGTTTGCTCTACATCATATGCAACAGAATCTGTTGTATGTAGGTTATAGCTAGAAGCATCAGCCGGAGATAAATGATCAGTGTTATATGTAACACCAATAGTCATATTACCTATTTTCGGAACTGACGAACTCGCACCTTTTAACCAAAATTCAACACCGATTTGATCACCCATTCTTCTTTGTTTCAAAGTGATTGTATAATCTTGGGCGAATATATCAGGAGCGAATAATAGAACTGCTAGCATCAAGACAAGTGCCTTTCCTTGGCAAGCTTGTATTGCTTTTTTTATTCTATTAAAGTTCATGATTTAATCCTTTAATTAATTTAAACAAATTTTCGATTTTAATTATGGTAGAGGGGGACATCCACCCCGCCTCTACCGATTTTTTTACTCAACTTGAGAGAAAATCTCAGTTGTGCTAGTTGTTACTCTTAATGTATAGTTTGATGAAGAGTAAGCATCACCGTCAGCTCCGTAGATTTTAAGTACATAAGGACCAGCATCAGCACCATTTAATATGATTACCTCATCACCAGTTGATGTAACTTTTGAATCTCTCAATAGAGTTTTATTTACTATTCCAGCTGAAGCATCATATAATTCTACTTGGTAATTAGCAGGTAAGTTTGATAATCTGATAATTACGTTGTTTCTTGTAGAAGGTATTCTAAATTGATACCAATCTTCTTCATCCGCAGCTGAGATAGTTGATGTAATGTCGATATCTGTTTGTATATTCGCTGGTGCACTTTCAGTTGAACCTGAAGATACATCACCTGAAGAAGTTGTAAATGATATCGGGTTTCTTGATGATTCACTTGTGAATGCAGTTCCTGTTGCGTAATTGAAGTTTGGTGTTGTACCATTGTAATCAAATACTTGTACATAGTATCTTGTATTTGGCATTAAACCTTCAATATCGTTAGTGTAAACCGCAGCACCTGCAGCAACGTTTGCCATTACAACATAAGAACCAGGACCAGTTTGACCAACACCTACTGCACCTGCATCAGCTATATCTAAGTTTGCAGTGTATGCAACACCATCAGTTGGTACGTGAGGAGCAGAACCTTGTCTGATTACAACGATTCTACCATCAGTTGAACCTGAGTTTGCTGTAATGTTAGTTATTCTTGCAGTTGTTGCTGTTACGTTAGCTATTGTTACAACAGCGTCATTTGCAGTTGGCTCAGTTTTCAATACTGTAATTGCACTAGTATTTCCAGAAGCAGTTAATGAAGAACCAGTAGCTCTGATTACTAAATCAGTTGATCCAGAAGCCGCTGTAATTGTTGGGCTAACTACTATTCTACTTGTACCATTTGCAATTGTACCAGTTGTAGTACCACCTACAGTACCAGTACCAGATACTTTAGCAATTGTTACTGTTTCAGCAGCACTTACGTTAGTTGGGTAACCATTTGCATCTACTGCTCTTACTGTTACAGCTAAAGTATTACCTGTTACAACTGAAGAAGGATTGTGTACAATCTCTAAAGCAGTTGCTGTTCCAGCTGTTCTAATAGTATGAGTATTAGCAGTTGATGGTAATGGACCAGCTGTGTTTAATCTTGCTGGAGAAGAAACTGTTAAATAATCTGTGCTTGTTAATTGTGTTTTTATTGTTGTTCCAGCAGTTGCTCCACTTCCAACTTTTACACCTACTAAATATTTTCTAGCAGCTGATAATGTTTGAGTGAATCCTGAGAATGTTAAGTTACCACTTCCTGAAGTAGAAGTTAAAGTACCATTAGCTATTTTCTCAGAAGTTTCTGGATAACCATTTTCATTTGAGTCATAATATAATGCCCAGTTTGATAAGTTTGCTGACTCACCAGCTGAACTTAAAGTAACTGTGATATCTGCACCAGTAAATGTTACTTCTTGGTTGTTATCAGGAGTTAATGTAAATCCAAAAATTGGTTGTCTATCTACTCTAGTACCTAAGTTGCTAGATGCTGGGTTGTTATCTACACTTACAGAAACTGTATTGTTAGCAAATGAGTAAATATAACCACTGTGAGAATCAGCAGCATTTCCATCAATATCAGTTCCTCTTATACCAGCATCTGTTGATGTTAAATTAGCATAAGTTAAAGTTGGAGTGATATCTGGAGTTGTGTTATTTACACCAGCTTTTACATCTGCTACTACGAAGAAATAAGTTGGAGTAGTTGCTAATTGTTTTTTAGCAGTAAATACAAATGTAAATCCATCTTCATCTACTGTAGAAATAGTTGTTGCAATTAATTGTCCTGATCCCATATCATTATAGTCATTTTCTGTAGCTGAAGCGTAAACTCTTACGTTTTCAAAAACATCAGATGGATCTTGATCAAATCCTAAATCAAATCCAGTGATACCTGGTAAACCATATGCTGAAGTTAAAGTAGCTTTGAATCCAAATAATACTACAGCTTCTTGGTTTGCTACTAAAGGACTATCAGTAATACCAACTTCATGAGGAGAAACCATTATTGAAGCTCTGAAAGAATAAGCAGAACCTGTTAATGAAAACTCTTCAGTAATACCACCAGATAAAGTAACGATTGTGTTACCAGTTGATGGAGTGATAGTTGAAGTTGCTGCAGTTACTGTTGATACTACATCAATTACTAAGAAGTAGTTAATTGGAGTACCATCATTTACTGTAATATAAGATGCATTTTCACCAGATACGTCAAAAGTAATAAAGCTATCACCTGATTGACCACCAGTTGTTCCTGTTCCACCTGGAGCAACATCGATTAATTCAACGTTATCTTCAGTTGTAGAATAGTCATCATCTTCTGAGTAAACTAATTTCCAGTTTGAAACTTCGTTTGTTGCTCCTAAAGCTCTACCTAAGTTAAATCTAACTTCACTTAAATCAATAGAACCATTTGATGTAAACTGAACACCAAAGATTGCATTGTCATCAGTTCCAGCTGAAATTGGGCTTGTAGCCAAACCATTTGTAATTGCAGTCGCAGATAATACATCAGGGCTACCAGCTGTCCACCATTCAGTTTGACCAGTAAATTGGCTAACTACTGCTGGTTCTGTTGTTAATCTTTTAGTTATTGTATTTAATGTAGATGGTTCAATAGTCCATATATCAGTAGCAGGATCATCACCATATACTAAGATTAAATCAGCTTCATCAATTGTACCTAATTCATCAGTATCATATTTAAATCCTAATTTACCACCAATACTTGCATTAGCATTAGTAATTGAATAGTATCTAGATATTTGTTGATCTCCACCTACTGTTAAAGGAATATGGTATCTTTTAACTACTGTAGCACCTGGATCAGCTGTTGTAGTAATATAAGCACCTAATCCACCAATATCATTAGAAGATAAAGCAGCACCAGGAGTTATTGTTGCATAAACGTGTCCAGTTGAAGTTGATGGACCATTATTTAATACTCTACCACCAGAAGCTGGCTCACTTAATTTACCACCATTCGTAACATCAATAGTTAAAATATTATTTCCATTTAAGTCTAAATCGCCTGATTGTAAGAATAATGTTCCCTCTACATCTATTTGATTTAAAGCAATATCACCATTAGAACCAACTAATTTAATTCCACCTGTATTATTAACAGTTACATTATGTAATAATAAGTCAGCATCAGTTGCATTTAAATTAATATCTTGTTCTGAACTACCAGCAAAATAAATTCTTGTATCGGTTGTTTGACAATTTAATTGAGCATTATTAGCAAGAGTTAAATCACCATAAACATAAAAGTCTGAACTTGCTGTAGGAGTTAAAACTGTAGATGCAGTAGAAACTGTTAAATTGTAGAATTTCATGTTAGTTGCTACACTTGAAGTAGTAGCAATATCTTGTGCAGCTCCACCATTGAATGTAACTGTACCAGCAGTTGCATTAAAAGCACCACCAGTAGTACCAGATAAAGTAATATCTCCTGCAATTGTCATATCAGTTGCAGTAGTAACAATATTACTTGCAGTATTATTGATAAAGATATTACCAAATACTAATGTACCATTATTTTGGATTGTTTTAGTTGTTCCACCACCAAAATATGTGTCATCAGTTGTAGCAGCTGTTGTAGTTGCTACTGTTAAAGTTCCATTTACAATAATATCACCATTAACTAAAATATCATTAGTTTGAGTAACAGTTCCATCTACAGTAATATCATTAAATTGAGTGTCAGTATTTAATGCAGTAGCTGTTAATGCAGTTGTACTAGTAAATGTAATTAAACTTGATCCAGAAGCTGCAAAAGTACCAGCACTATTCAAGAAGTTTCCTTCTACAGTGAAGTTATCTGAAGTTGTTAATGCAATAGCAGTTATTTCTAAATTATTTATAACTAATGTACCATCATTTGTTATAACACAAGCATTTGTTAAAAATTCTAATTCACCAACTGTATTCATATCAAATGAACCAGTATTAGTAACTTCTAAATCACCTTCAACAGTAATTGTAAAATTACCAGCTAATCCATAAGAACCAGTAAAGTAAATATCATGTAAATCTAAGTCACCATTACCTGCAACAGTGATTGTTTCTCCAGAACCAGAGAAATAAACAGCAGCATCGTTTGTTGTTGCTTCGAAACTAATACCAGCACCAACGTTTAAACTTCCATTGATAGAAATATCATTTTCAATAATTGTCGCTAAAGTAACTATAACATCATTAAAAACAACATCATCATATGCACCATTATTTTGAATTGAAGCAGCAGTACCACAATTGAATTCAATAGAACCAGTCGAAGTAAATGCACCACCAGAAGCTAAAGTAAATGCACCAGCAGAAGCACTTGTTAATTCAATTGTTGCATCCCCTGTAGCACCAGTTGCAGTAGCTGCAATTGATAAAATACCAACTGAAATTTGAGTTGTTCCATCAATTTGTGAACTTGCACCTGATAATACGATTGTTGATGCAGCATTTCCACCTGTTGTCATTGCAGTACCAGTTTGATTCACATTTCCTGCAACTGTAACTATGTCAGTAGCATTAAATACTAATTCAACTGATGCATCTAAATATAAGTTTAATACAGTTCTAGTTCCTAAACCAGCATCTGCAATTGCACCATCTAACCATAAAGTTGAAGTATTATCAGTAGTAACAGTTCCAATATCATCAAGACCATTTGTAGTAGCACCAGAAATATGCAATTCACCACCATCACCATAAGTATCATCAGTTAAATCAATAGTTGCCGCTGAAGTTGCTGCATCCGCTGTTAACTCTAAACGACCTCCAACTCTAACATTTCCTGCACCTGCAGTTGAAACTGCAACAGCCGATTGTAATTCACAATCATTATCAACTAATAATTGACCACCAATTGATACAGTAGTTGTTACTGTTAGAGAAGCTTCTTTTTTACCATCATTTGTTAAAACATCAGTACCACCATTAGCTGTTGCATCTAACGCAGCTGGATCTCCATAAAATGTTAAATTACCTGATGTTTGAGTATAAGCAGTTCCTGATAAAGTTTTAATTACACCAAAGTTACCAGTCGAAGTAGTAGCAGTTCCAACATTCAAATTAAAGAATGTTGCTGAGTTTCCAGATACAGTTAAAGCATTTGTAGTACCACCTAAAGTAACCGTTCCAGCAGTAGCATTAAACTTACCAGAAATTACAGTTGCACCATCGTTATTTCCAAAAGTCATATCATCATTTGTAGAAACTCCAGTTGAATTTGAAACTGTAACAATATCTAAAGATAATGAGTTTCCACCTGTTTCAATTGTTTGAGCAGATGCACCATTAAAATCAACATCTGAAGCAGCAGCACCTAAAACGCCATTACCACCAGTTATTGTAAAATTACCTGATATATCAACATCAGTTGCAGTAGCAGCAATATCGATATCTCCACCAGTTCCATCAAAACTTACATTATATAAATCAATAGCACCACCACCAGCAATTGCTTGTGTACCAGTCGAACCTTCAAAATAAATAGTTGAAGGTGAAGATGCTGTAAATACACCACCTGATACGCTAAGAGCTGTAGCTAAATCACCTGAAATAGTAAAATCAGAAGATGTAGTAACTGTACCTGCAGTAACTACTAAAGATTGGAAATCTAAAGAAGCAGCAGATTGTGAATTCGTGATAGCTTGTGCACCACCTGAACCCATGCTAATTACATCAGCAGCGTTTACAAATACACATGTACCTGTAGTTAAAGTAAAATCACCAGTTAAAACAACTGTACTATTTGTAGCACCTGTTGAAGTAATTGCTGCACCATTAATTGTAATATCTGTAACAGTTAACAAGTTTGTACTTTGACCATCTACATCGAATAAACCTAATGAAGTTGCACCAGAGTTATATTCTAAATTAACGTCAGCGTTTACAGTCATTGCAGCAGCAGTTGTTAAATTACCAGCTAACCCTGTAGCTGCTGCTGTTTTTAAAGTTGCACCTGCAGCTGTATTAAATATACCATTTGCACCAGCAAAAGTTAATGTTTTATCGCTAAAGTCCAAAGTTGCTGAACCTCCAACATTTACTCCACCTGCAGTACCAAAAGTACCAATCGTAAATGATTCTAATAAAGTGACTGAACCTGTAATTTCAACTTCACCATTATCAGGTACTGTTAAAGTTCCGTCAATGTCAATATTTGCAGTACCATCAAAAGTTAAAACATCAGTACCCGTGTTAGCACCAGCTGTTAAAACATCACCAGTTGCAACACCTAAATAATTATTAATAATTATATTTCTATCAGCTTCAATAGTAACTGTGTTTGTAGTTCCATCAATTAATAAACCATAGAAGTCTATTACTTCACCATTAGTAGTTAAAGCAACTGAACCAGTCATAGTAATAGTACCAGTAGAAGCTGTTACAGTTGTAGTATTAGTATTAGCATTAATTGTTAAAGCTCCACTCATAGAGAAGCCTTCAGTAACCGTAATTGCCAATACAGCATTTGGATCAGCTGTTGGCCCAAACGTTAAAGCACCAATAGTAGTTATACTTGCATTAGTAAATCCTGTTGACCCACTTACAATTTGATAATTTGTAGCAGCATTCCAAGAGTAAGTATCTAAGTCAATCGCACCAGCAACACCATCACCATCTCCTACTACTATAGTAGAACCAGAAACAGTAGTGATTGAACCATCACCTTGAATTTGATCACCTTCAGTTACAGTTAAAGCAACTGCAGCTACTGACATATCTGCATCAAAATCAGCTAAGTCACCAACTAAAGTTGTTGCTATGTTAACATTTAAAGTAGCACCTTCATTAAAAGTAAGTGTTCCATCGTTTGTTAAAGTTACAGCATTAGTTTGTAAAGTCATAATTGCTGGAGTCTGTACTACTAAAGAAGACCCTGAAGAAATTGTTAAGTCATCTGATATTGTAATATCAGTTGAAGTAGTATAAGAAGAGTTGTTATCAAAAGTAACAGCACCTAAAACTAAAGCACCATTATTAACAATTGATTTTCCAGACCCTTTAAATTCAATACTTGAATGACCAGCTGTTGTGCTTGCATTAAATGAACCATTTATAGTAAGTGTACCATAAATTTCAAAATCACCCTCATTAGCAATTGCTGGAGTAGTGATTGCACCATCAATTGTTAAATCAGCAAATTGCATTTTAGCTTCATCTGCTTCATCATTCTTGATGTGGTTTGTTCCACCAGCTCCGTCGAAAGTCCAAGATAATCTACCAGTACCACCAGTATTTGTATACAGGATAGAACCTGCAGTCAATGTAAGGTAGTCTCTGATACGCATTGTTCTTCCCGAACTCGCATCTGGTCTTAAGACTGCCGAAGCATTATTTATTGTCAACGAGTTAACATCAGCTGCAGTATTTACAAGTACTGTAACCGCTGTGTTAATCGTAACATCATCGGATGAAGTAGGAACGGCGTTGCCCGACCAGTTATTGGCATCGTTCCAATTCGATGTCCCTGCTCCACCATCCCATGTTCTGGCAGCAGCGAATGCATCAATACTAGGTAAGCTCAGGAAGACAGCCATGAGCAAGCCAAGTATTATAAGTTTGTTTTTAGATTTCATAACTAAATCCTTTTAGAAATTATTAAAGACAATTAATTTACTATTTATTATTTTTTAATTCTCTCGTGAAAAATTTGTGAACTAACAGCTAAGCTGAGGCAAATAGGTGTGATATTCTATCAAAATGGTGATCGAATATCGGAAAATCCGATTCTCTTCATAAATCCTCCATAATTTTTTTGAAGTATACACATCCATTGTGCAATTCTTTAAATGTTAATATTTTCAATGTTTTAAGTGTCATTTTCCTTATTATTTCTACTATTTCACAATAAGTATCGACTTAAAAGTTAAAAACTTTAGAAAAATGCAATATAATTTTGCATTTAATAAAAGCATTTAACCAATAATTCTATTTTAATGTGAAATTGACTACTATTAGCCAATATTTTTAAATAAAAATATCTTATTCTCTGAACACAATATAAGTGCCAACAAAGAATAATCTTTTTAAGTCATTATTATTTTTAAGTTACAGCTTATCATTAATTTTGTTTTATTTTCGATTTGATTGTTTTGTGCGGAAAACTCACACCCAGTTCTTTATAATTTAATAAATCTATCAAAAAACACCCCTTCATCATCTTGAATCATTATCAAGTAAGTTCCTGTCTCTATATTCTCAAAATTTAAAATGTTATCTCCGAGTGTAAAGTTAAATTGATATTCTTGAATCTGTTTACCTTTTAGATCAAACAGCATTACAAATGCTCGAGAAGTTTTCTTCGAATTAATTTGTATATTATTTGTTATCGTCGAATTATTTAATAACTTAAATGAATTATTAAAAATTTGTTCATTTTCCGTAGAATTGCTTACGCTTATGCTGAATAACGGAGTGATATCATAAAGCATCTCAGGGTCATCACTCCAGATAGCTCTAATCATTACAACATCAGAAGTAATCCCAGGCACATCCCAAATATAATATCTAGATGCTGCATTTAGGTCTTTTGCTATATCAAGCCAATTATCTCCCGCATCTAAGGAAAATTGCAAAGTGAATTTACTCACCCCGGTTGATGACCATCTAATTCTCTCAGATGTACCAGTTGCAAAAATAGAATTTGAATTTGGATAGTTTAGATCTAATTCACCATTTAAGACTTTCATTCTATCCGAAATATCAATTATCTCAGATCCGCTAATTATTCTAATGTAAAATATATTTGAGTTGATCTTTGGTAACATCCATTGCAGTCTTTCTGACTTAGCATCTATATTTCTTCTTATTGCTATCCAATTATCTCCTCCGTCAGTTGTATATTCAAAATCAACTTTTTCATATCCAGATGTAGAGAAATAAATTGAAATCAATTCACCACCTTTAAACAATCCATCATTTTCCGAAGGACTAATAATTTGTCCGAATCTTCTCTCAATATCAAAAGGTAATGATTTATCTAATTCTACTTGTAGTTGTGCATCAATAATTCTAACTCTAGCATTCTTTATTTCAGTATTTGGCAATTGCCAAGCATACGAAGTAATAGTATTACTAAATGTATTTTGAATAATTTTCTGCCAATTAGTTCCGTTATAGTATTCCAATTGAATTGGATTGCCTTCATTCACCCATTCAATATCTAATACTTGTCCTGTAGCATAATTTTTATTGCCATTCGGAGTTATTAATCTAACATCATACTGTTTAACTGGCTCAATATCATATTTTGTAGCGAAGCTGCTTATATTAGAGAAATCACTATTGTATATTACTGTGCTTTTATGCCATTTGAATTGAATAATTGCATCATCAGTTTTTATTTTAAACCTCAATTTACCTAAACTCGTTTCTTCAGTAGGAACTTCAATTCCTTCAGCTTCATTTTGAAGTACCACCTCGATTGTTCTTAAATTGGTATATGCACCACTTGTTTTTTCAGTCGGAGCTGAAAATGAAGGTAAATATC
>Ga0129345_1000617_pt1 | contig 13086 bp, 9 predicted proteins | sample CPBDNA_FD_94425 | JGI IMG/M metagenome (GOLD analysis project Ga0129345, IMG submission 94425) | Freshwater to marine salinity gradient microbial communities from Chesapeake Bay, USA - CPBay_Sum_20_0.8_DNA | ecosystem: Environmental > Aquatic > Marine > Coastal | place: USA: Chesapeake Bay...
ACCTTTGTCCATATCGATGAAAGGCGCGAGACCCGCCTCAAAAGGTGACATATCTGGTGTTATGTCGGTGCCATTACCAAGGATGCCACCCTCAATCCTACGAATGGTTAAGGCACGTGTCGACGAAAACTCCATCCCGTACGGCTCCCCGCACGCCATCAGGTGATCCCATAGCGCGATATGATCGGTGTTGGCCCCATCGGTATAGATTTCAAACCCGAGTTCGTTGGTAAAACCTGTGCGAGAGACATAGAGCCGCTGGCCCCCCAACTCGAAAAACCCAGAACGAAAATACTGCATGGTCTCGTCGATGGCGCCGCCAGATGCCGCGTTCATGATGTCAAACGAGGCTGGTCCTTGAATTTGAAGAACACGACTGTGCGGGTCTGAAATAGTCACATCAAAGCTGCCGCTATGAGCCAAAAGCCACGCCTCAAAGGGGCCATCGGCCTGCACATACCAGAACCGATTTTCACCCATCCGAAACATTACGCCATCCATGAACACACCTCCATGGGGTGTACAGGCAATGGCATAATATCCGCGCCCTTCTTTCATGGTTGCCACTTTGCGGGCAACGATCTTTTCAAGGAACGACACAGCGTCAGGCCCCGATATTTCGACTGGCTTCTCAGGTACGTCAAAAATCAGCGCTTTCTGTCGCAAGCACCAATATTTATCGAGGTAATCTTCACCAATGAAGATTGGAAAATAACGGCCCGCATAAACGCCGCGGATCATTTCTGGACAATCGGTACGCTCGATGAAAGGGGATTCTTCAAAGCGACGCGCACTGATGCAGATGTTGTTTTCCAGGTCGGAAGCTTCTTGCAGGTTGCTCATGTCTAAACCTCTGATGTGTTTGATGTTTCGGATCTGATAATTTGGGGTGGTTCATGCGCGGTGACAGGCGGTGGCGCATCTTTGAACAGTTCGACCTCAATCAAACAGGAGTGCGCGCTAGGGCCTTGTCCCAGTTTTGACGTACCCTTATCGCGGGTCAGAACATTAGGATTGCCGTGTTTGCACATACCATTTTCATCGGGGTCGTACCAGGCGCCAGTGCTCATTTGAACCACACCAGGGCGCATCGCAGCGTCAATCACAACACTTCCAAGACAAGCACCACGATCATTGAAAACGCGCACAAGATCACCGTTTTTCAGCCCACGCAAAGCAGCATCTTCGGGTTGAATATGCAATGGCTCACGCCCAGCAACTTTCTTGGCTTTGCTCACGCTGCCGTGGTCCAACTGGGAATGCAGCTTGTCCTTCGGCTGGTTCGAAATCAGGTGAAGCGGATAGCGGACAGCATTCCCTAACCACTCATACGGCTCTTGCCAGATCGGATGGCCAGGGCAATCGTCATAGCCAAAATCTGCGACAGTTCGGCTAAAAATTTCAATTTTACCGCTTGGGGTGGTCAGAGGGTGAGCGACAGGATCAGCACGAAAATCCGAAAGCATAATTATGGACTGAGAAGGATCTTCAAGCTTGAACCATTGCTGAGATCGGAATTGGTCAAAGGTGGGAATATCTAAGCCCGCATCAGCACAGCGTTCCCTCGTTTTATCGTATATCCAACGCTGCCACTCATGGGTGCTGCGTCCTTGGGTAAACTCTTCTTCCACGCCCATAGCGCGGGCAATACCTGCGAAAATATCGTAGTCGTCACGAGCCTGACCAAAGGCTTCTGTCAGTTTCGACATCGATACAACATAGGGATCACGCGGAGTTATGGCCATGTCGTCGCGTTCCAGTGGCGTGGTACAGGGCAACACGATATCCGCGTGTTTTGCGAGCGGGTTCCAACACCATTCGTTAACGATGACTGTCTCTGGCTTTTGCCAAGCCTGCATCATCAGGTTCAGGTCCTGATGGTGGTGAAACGGATTGCCTCCTGCCCACCAAACCAGTTTCGTATTAGGGTATTCGTAACGAACCCCATCAAAATCAAACGGCTTCCTAGGGTTCAACAGGAGATCAGTGATCCGTGCCACTGGGATGAAGTCCTCAACGGGGTTCTTGCCTTGTGGAAGAGAAGCGCCAGGAATGATGTGGTGGTTTCCACCGATGAAATTCATCGCACTATACCCAAAGCCAAATCCACCACCCGGCAGCCCAATCTGGCCCAACATCGCGGCCAGAGTGATCGCCATCCAGAAGGGCTGCTCTCCATGGTCCTGTCGGGTGAGTGACCAACTCACCGAGATCATCGTTCGCATCCCTGCCATGCGCCGGGCAAGCGTGCGGATCGTATCGGCAGGAATCTCGCAGATGCCAGCGGCCCAGTCGGCGGTCTTAGGGATCCCGTCCGCCTCACCCATGAGATATGGTAGAAACGCCTCAAATCCTTCCGTGTAACGCTGAAGGAACGCCCGGTCAGTCAAGCCCTCGCTCTCAATCGTATGGGCCAATCCCAACATTAACGCCACGTCTGTATTAGGGCGTAATGCCACCCAGTCGCTGCCCACATCGTCTAGAACGTCAGATTTCAGCGGACTGATGTTGACGAAATCAATGCCAGCTTTGCCAGCGTCAAGCAGAGCCCTGCGCTGAATATGACAGCCCGTGCCCCCCTGACTGATCTGACCGTTCTTGAGTGGCACACCGCCAAAGCAAACAAAAAGCTGTGTGTGATCGCGTATCACATCCCAACTGGTGCAGGTATCTAGATAGTCGCGGAAACTCCCAAGGACATGCGGCACCATAGCCTCGGCCGCGGCAAAACTGTAGGTGAACTTCGAACGGGTGAAGCCACCGATGCAGTTCAAAAAACGCTTGAGCTGACTTTGCGCGTGGTGGAACCGCCCAGCACTGGCCCAACCGTAAGACCCCCCAAAGATAGAGGCATTACCAAACGTTTTTCGTACTCGGTTCAGCTCAGCTGCCACCAATTCATTGACTTTCTCCCAGCTCACTTCAACAAAGGGATCAGAGCCGCGCAGGTCCGTCCGAGTTCCTGGCCCACCTGTCAGCCAGCTTTCTCGCACCATCGGTGCATCCACCCGCATGGGGCCGTCTTGTACATCCAGAATGCCGGGACCAATGGGAGATGGATCGCAATCCTGTTCAAAGGCCAACAATTCCTGCACCCGACCATTACCTATCCGTGCGCGATAGGTGCCCCAATGCGAACTGGTAAGAGGAAGTTTGCTCGGGTCCAACATTTTCTTAATCTTTACTAAGCGGGCGACGCAGCGTACCGCGCCTGAAGTTTGGCACTCCAGGCAGCGGTCATTCTATCGGCAATGATCGCGATGATTGCCATCCCAACCCCGGCAGTCATACCTACCCCAAAGTCACCGTCCCCAAGGCCAATATAGACTAGCTGACCTAAGCCACTAGTGCCAACTAGAGCCGCAATGACCAGCATAGAGATTCCAAACATGATTGTCTGATTGAGACCCAACATCATTTCGGGAAGCGCCAGTGGAATTTTCACGCGCCACAGCAATTGCCAGCGGGTGCAGCCCATGCATTCTGCCGCTTCGATCACATCGTGCGACACGTTTCGCAGACCGTGTTCACAATAGCGGATTGCAGGGACAACCGCATAGGCGATTACCGCTAAGAGAGCGGTAAACTCTCCGATTTTAAAGATCATGACGAAAGGTATCAGCAGAACAAAAAGTGGCATGGTTTGTAAAGTGTCGTTGATCGGGCGAAGAAAGCGGGACACGGGCTCAAACTCAGATGCCAGCACCCCAAGAGTTGATCCAAAGACAAAAGACAAAATCACACCGATGCCACATAAATAAACGCTAAGCATGGTTTGAGGCCAAATGCCCGAGAATAGCAGATATGCGAGGCCCGCCAGAACAGGCAGCGCCAATTTAGGACCCGCTAATTGCCACGACACAAACGCTATGATCAGCCAGATCGCGGGCCAAGGCATTCGCGTGACGCCAAAGAATATAACGATCGCCAACAAACCAAGTACAACAGCGCTTTTTTGACGTCCACGCAGCCACGCCAATATGACAAGACCAAATGCGCCTGCGGCATAACTAAGTTTGAGAGTTGGGGTGAAAACGAAACCCCATGAGAAAGGAGTGATCACCTGCTCCAGACCCAATTTGAAAGGCAGCATTAGATAAAAGAAGGCCCATGTCTTGATCGACGCTATCCATGCAGCATATTCAATTATCACGTAGTCAATCGCGTCATTTAAAGACCCTGAAGGATCATAAACCCAAGCCTTTGGATAAGTCTGCAGCGCAGGGACGATCAGGCTCGATACATACAATAATGACCCGCCGACGGTAGCAAATATAACATAGCGATAACGCACTAAAAACGGTTTGTCTGTCAAATATTCGTCTCTTGGCTTGCGGTTCGCAAAACCGGCCGAGATTCGGTCCATCACCATCGCCATCAGTGCAATCACAATCCCTGCAACAATACTTTCGCCAAATCGCGCCTTTCGCATAGCAGAGAGAACCTCCCAGCCGATATCTGACGACCCGCCAATGATAGAGGCGATAACAATCATCGAAAAAGCTGCCATTGTGGCTTGGTTAACGCCCAATAATATTTGACGTGCGGCGCTTGGCACGCGGACACGGAAAAATAGCTGCAGTTCGGTGGCGCCCGACATTAGGCCAGCTTCAATCACCTCGTCGGGCACGCGTCGCAGACCTAGCAACGTATTTCGCACCATGGGAGGGAATGCATAAAGAATGCCTGCAATCAATCCAACAACTACACCAAAACCAAACAAAATTAGAATGGGCAGCAGGTAGGCGAATGCGGGAATTGTCTGCAAAGCGTCTAAAGTAACCATGATCGCCCGTTCCGCACGTGGATAGAGGAAGCCCGCAGTGCCAATACAAAAGCCAACAAGCACAGCCAATGGCACGGAGACCGCCACCAGCGCTAGCGAATTCATGGACTCAATCCATAATCCCACGACAAGCATATAAGTAACAGACACTGCAGTGAAAATAACAAGCTTCCAGCCTGAAGCAGCATGAGCGATCACAAGCAAAACAAAGACAGAAACAGACCAGGGCAGCCAAGTTAGCAAGCCTCGTACGGCGTCCATCGGCACTCCCAGCATTGCTGAAACGCCTAGGAAAAAGTCTCCAGTCAATTCAACAAACCACGCCATGATAGCGTTCAAGATTGACACAATTGGCACTACCCATTCTTCGGGAAAGACTATCAGCCATGGCGCGACATCACGCAAAGCAATCAGTCCTAACGTAAGACCAATAATTACAAACCAAACTAGTGTGGAAGGTATGAGTTTTCGTAGCCGCGCAGAGTTCGAGGTATTGGCATCTACACTCATGATACCGCCTCCGGTGTTTGTGAATAATCGGTTGTATCACGCCCCCCACGAGATAATGCGCAAATAACGGATTTCGGCGTGACCATACCAATGGGAGCGCCCCCATCAACTACAGCAAGTCCCTCGCTGTGAGCTGCAAGTTGTGTCAGGAGGTCCTCAACGCAATCAGTACTTTGGACCTCATGCATCCCTGGTTTGGGTTCTGTAGATTCTTCCATTACATCGCGAGCTAGCAGAACGCGAGCAAGAGGCACATCACTGGTGAATTCAGCGACGTAATCGTCAGCTGGATTAATGATCAATTCAGTGGGCGTGCCAATTTGCACAACCATACCATCGCGCATGATCATCATCCGATCTGCGATACGCAGCGCTTCGAGAAAATCATGCGTGATGAAAACGATAGATTTCTTGAGCGTCGCTTGGATACGCAGGAATTCATCCTGCATTTGTCGGCGGATCAGGGGGTCTAGCGCCGAGAACGGTTCATCCAGAAACCATAGCTCCGGCTCTATGGCCAATGAGCGGGCAATCCCGACACGCTGTTGTTGCCCACCTGAAAGCTGTCTTGGAAAGCTATTTTCACGTCCCTGAAGGCCGACAAGTTCAATCACACGAGCAGTTTTATCGCGTTGTTCCTGATTGGATAGTCCCTGGAGACTAAGGGGAAAGGAAATATTTTCGGCAACAGACAAATGCGGCAATAATCCAAAGCTTTGAAAGACCATTCCCATCTTATGACGTCGAATATCTATTAATTCAGCCTTATTTTTCTTCAAAAGATCTTCACCATCTAGCAGGATCTCTCCGTGGGATGGCTCAACAAGACGCGACAGGCAGCGCACCATTGTAGATTTACCGGAACCTGACAGGCCCATTATCACAAAAATTTCACCTTCATGCACATCAAATGAAACGTCCACAGCTGCAGGGATCGCCCCATCTTGTCGTATCTTTTCGACCATTTCAGAGACGTCATTTCCATTGGGGCGAGTTAGACCATCGAAATACCGACCTGTATCGGCTCCATAAATTTTCCAAACATTGCGACAGGAGATTTTTACGGTATTTTCATGTTTATTAGGCATAATACCCCCAGTTTTTAAAGAATACATACAATCACACGTAAACCATCATTTTATCTTTGGTCCACTATTTCTGACTTGAACATTCTCTATCTGTGCCTGCCGTAAAGGGGGCGGGTCCGTTCGACACGCCCCCTCGTGACCATTCAAGAACTTGCGAAGATCAATTGGCTGCCGCGACCCAGGGCTTCCAAGTGTTTTCGTTATTCGCCATCCATTCCGCGATCACCTCTTCGAGTTCACGCTTATTGTAGTCGATCTCAAGCAAGAGGGCGTTTTGGGTTGCGTTGTCGATGGATAATGCTTCCATGATTTTGAACGCACCAGGCCAATTTGTCTCAAAATCGCGCGATACTATTTTAGAGATATTCGCCTGTTTGAACCCACAGTCGCCGGTCTTATCAGGATAAATTCCGGGTTCCGGATTGGTATCGCAATCAGCGGTGTAACCGGGAAACTGGACCCATTCAAAGTCCATTTCTGTATGCACCCAGTGCGGCTCCCAGAACATTACAAGCATTGGAGCTTTAGTTTTGTAGGCAGACTGCATTTCAGCAATCATTGCCCCTTCTGAGCCACCGGCTATAGGCTCAAACGGTAAGCCGGCGTTGTTCACTAAGTCCTTTGAACGGGTACCCCAATCCGCAGGATATGTTATCAAGCGGCCTTTGGGGAAGGTATCTGCCGCTGCGAAAAGCTGCGAACATTCAATAAGTGCGTTCACGTCTGGCAACCCCGGGCACTGTTCAGTCATGTAACTTGGGTACATCCAGCTTTCGATTGGCTTTAGTCCAGTCAAACCCAGTACAACAATGTCACCATTTTCAACGGATTTTGGGTAAATTTCACCCACGTTGTTGCCCCATGTTTCAGGCTGCAAGTGCAAGTTGCCCTGTGCGATTGCAGCAAACTGTGGAACGGCACCGGCCGTGACATACTCTACCTCATATCCAGCAGCCTTAAGTACGCTACCTGATATATGTGCCGACACGTGCTGGCCTGTCCATTCGTTAATCGCAATTTTGATTGGATCGCTGCTGTCAGCGCTTGCATTGCTACCCAACCCAATCATGGCGAGACTGAGAACGCTCGCAACTTTGTTAAACTTTTTCATTGTATCTCCCTGGTGGTTGCGCAGCTTTCTCTACAAAGGCTGCAATTGCGTATTCTGATCTTACGTACACAAAACTTACTATTGGTTAGTTTTTAGTGTCAAGGGTTGATTTATGCGCTGTTTTCATAGAAAAAATAATAGACGGCGCATTACTTTAATAAGGAGAGTTTCCCAAATGCGATCCAAATCGATTAGATCGATTAGACGTGCCGAGTTATCTCGCGCCGCTTTCGAAGCCGTTGTCCAATTCGGGCTACGCCGTACCACGCTGGATAAGGTTGGTGCTATTGCCGGGGTCTCCAAAGGAGTGGTTTTGCACCATTTCAAAGAAAAAAGCGCACTCCTAGAAGCGGTATTTCGCAGATCTAATACGTTGCTGAGCGAATCAGTTATTGAACTGTATCGCTATGCCGAAACCCCTTATGAGCGACTATGGGCTATCATCATCGCTAACTTCTTTGAGACGATCTTCAATCGGCGAGTGTGTCAGGCATGGGTGTCGCTGATTTCGGAAGTGCCTCACAATGAGGGATGCCAGCGCGTTCAGATTGCCAACAATGAACGCATCAGAAGCAACTTGATGCACGAGCTGAGGCACTTCCTGCCCGAAAGTGAAGCACAGAAAGTAGCGCGCCATCTGGGGGTTCAAATTGATGGTATCTGGGTGCGCGCTGGACTACTGCCTACCCCCGTTGAACCCGATGTAGCCGTTTCAGAGATAGAGTTTGCAATCTCAAAAATGCTGCCATTTGACGAGATTAGCGCCGTCAAACATAAAAATGCTCGTAAAAAAATTGAGCAGATCGCCCAAATTGCATTGGGTTCAAAGGCGTTTAAAGACAAAGCTATGCAAGAATAGAGCGTTGTTTCGTCGCATCACTTAGCATTTACGCGAAGATGTTTAAGCGCCAAGATTGGTTCCAATATACTCGCTGTAGATATCAACAAGACCCCTGTGAGTTCGCGTATTCCAAAGGGTTCTCCAGCGAGCAAAGCCACCGAAATTGCACCAACGACGATTTCGGTCATGAACAACAACCCAACCAAACCAGGGCTAAGATATTTAGGGCCCCAAAGCGAAGCATAAGTGCCAGGTAGGACCAGAAGAGCCATGAAAACCAGTAGCAAAGGCACCGCAGGTAGTGTTTGCTCAACGCTGGGTATATAACTGGGAGCCAGCACGAACGCGGTACCTGCTGACAAAATCAACGACCACTGAAAAAAGCTAGCAGTTAGTTCAATTGCAGAATAACTTTCTGACATACGGATGCGCACCATCGCGACCGCCCAAAGGAAACCTGAGCCAACACCGAGCCAATCTCCAGCATTCTGTGGGATCGGAAAACGTGTGCCCAGCCCAAAAATGGTCAACATACCGAGAATAGCCAACCCCATTGCGAATATGCGGCTAGGGGTGATTAAATCGCCGAGAAAAATACGGGCCAGTATCGTCGCCCAAACCGGTGTGAGATAAAATAAGAGCATCGCTCGAACAACATCGGTGTAAACAATCGAAGTTGAGTACAATAACAGCGCACCGCCCGATACCATCGCAGTCAGTTGTAATTGAAAGCCGCCCTGTCTTACATGCCGCCATCGCCACAAGATTACAGGCATAAGGAATACTGTTGGAACTAGAAAGTAAACAACTGTGATCCACAACTCGTGCATGCCAGCTTCTTCGAGCGCCCTGAGCGGAATCCAAAACAGTCCCCAAACAGCCCCAGCATAGAGGCAGGCTAGTTTAGCTTTGAATTCAATTGATGCAGTCATCGATCTGTCTCTGAAAAGTTCAGGCGAAAACACCTGTAAGACTTCTCCCGATCCCAAACATCTCCTTGATTGGTTAAAGCCATGATGCAAGTCTCTAAGTTCGCCGCATCGACCGTGCCAACTCGCGTGGCTGTTTGCAACCTCAAACGCGTTAACCCCCCCATGCCAATACAAAAGCTCCTGTCGGATCCTATATAACTAACCTTTGGTCAGTTTAATTGTCAAATGGTAAGTTTTTATATATAATAGGAAGTCGTTGCAACACCCACCTAAATGCTTCTTAGCTCGAAAGATGTTTAGATTGGGCAATTAAAATTAGGAGTTATGCCAAATGAATTACGATTACATCATTGTAGGTGCTGGATCGGCCGGATGCGTTTTGGCCAATCACCTAAGCAGTGATGCAAGCAACCAGATTTTACTTCTTGAGGCAGGTCCTGACAATGCGGCTCTTTCTCTTAAAATGCCCGCTGCCGTACTTTCAAATCTCAGAAGCACTAGGCATAATTGGGCTTTTCAAGGCGAAGCTGAACCAGAATTGAACGGACGACGCATTCAGCACGACCGCGGCAAAACCATTGGAGGATCATCCTCTATCAATGGAATGGTATTTATCCGTGGGCACGCTTTGGATTTTGAAGGATGGCGGCAGGCGGGATGTCCTGGTTGGGGATATGCAGATGTCCTGCCATATTTCAAACGTATGGAAACCTATGGCGGCGGCGGGGATTCGTATCGTGGCGACAAAGGCCCTCTACACGTTCATCGCGCCAAACCGCAGGACCCGCTGACAATGGCCTTTATCAAGGCAGGTGAAGAAGCTGGATACCCAAAAACCGACGATATCAGTGGATTCTGTCAGGAAGGCTTTGGTGTCTCAGACCGCACAGTATTTAAAGGTGAGCGTTGGAGCACCGCTCGCGCCTATCTTGACCCAGTGCGAACGCGGCCGAACCTGACAATTAAAACGAAAGCGCAGGTTCAGCATGTGATCTTTGAGGGGACCAAAGCGGTGGGGATTTCGTATAAGGATACTGCGGGCAACACGCTGACCGAGCATGTCAAGAAAGAAGTTATCCTTAGCGCTGGTGCGGTTGGGTCACCGCACATTCTGATGCTGTCCGGTATTGGTCCGAGTGATCATCTAAGGGACATGGGCATTGATGTACTGTGTGATCTACCAGGAGTGGGTCAAAATTTGAACGATCATCCTGATTTCGTGCTAAAATATAGATGCAAGCAACCTGTTTCTTTTTGGCCCAAGACAAAGCCATTGGCAAAGCTTGCGGCAGGAATTCAATGGGTCACTACGCGCGGCGGCATAGTGGCATCCAATCTATTCGAAGGCTTGGGCTGCGTACGTTCCGGGCCCGGCGTCGAATATCCCGATCTGCAACTCATCATTTCACCGATCGCAGTAGACGATACCACTTGGGAACCGCTACAAGAACACGCCTTTCAAATTCATGTTGGCCTGATGCGTGCGCATAGCCGAGGTAGAATTACGCTGCGTTCGTCTGACCCTAGTGATCCCCCACGCATCTTGGTAAACTATCTTAAGGATCCCAGGGACCGCGAACTAATGCGCAAAGGTATCCGATTGGTTCGGGAGCTTGTTGAACAACCTGCATTTTCTGACCTCAAAGGGGACGAAATCTTTCCCGGCAAGGACGTAATCTCAGACGAAGACATAGATCAGGCCCTAAATACGCACACAACCACACAATGGCACCTGTCTTGCACCGCTAGGATGGGGGCTGCGACTGACACAGGCGCTGTGGTTGACGTTAGCGGAAGGGTACATGGTCTATCTGGTCTGCGGGTCGTGGATGCATCGATCATGCCATTTGCTACTAATGGAAATATAAATGCCCCCACGATCATGCTGGCCGAAAAACTGAGCGATGAGATTCTTGGCCGAACACCCTTGTGCCGGATTGAACAAGCTGTTTGGCACAACACAGACTATGAAACCTGCCAGAGATAACTGGTGCGCAGAAGATTAAGGAACAAAAAAATGATTGGTTATGTGATGGTCGGCAGCAATGGCCTAGATCGGGCGACGACTTGTTACGATCGTAATAAGCGATTGCTGCGTGTTATACCTAAAATACTCCAACGAAACAAACTCAATACCAATAGTGGAAACAATGCTAGAAATTCTCTAGGCAGGGAACATCCGTCATGAGCAAAAATGAGCATTCTTCGACGGGACGACTAAGCTCCGCAGCCCAACTCTTCCTCAGTACACAAAGAGCGGCACCATCGGAGCGTTCGGAAGCGAACCTTCTAAAATTACGTGCCGCAACACAGGCCTATATCGCTCCGGCAGTTGAGCGCGTACTCATATCAGCCGACGTGACGACCAAGAATGTGATTGTAAACACTGTTCCGTGTCTCGAGGTAAAGCCATCGGTGATCACGAAACCTTGGAAAATCCTCTATGGTTTTGGTGGAGGGTTCATTCAAGGCAGTGCATTTGAGGACCTTACAATCGCGGCGCCCCTAAGTTCAATGACAGGAGCAACCGTGATTATTCCAAGTTACCGTCTCGCGCCTGAGCACCCATGGCCGGCTGCAATCGACGATGGCTTTGCTGTCTACCAGGCACTCTGCGATCGTCCATTTGCAATCGTAGGAGAATCTGCCGGGGGCAATCTAGCCCTTGCTCTAATGTTGCGCGCAAAACAGGCTGGACTCAATTTACCCTGCGCGGCTGCGCTTCTATCACCTTGGTGTGATCTCAGCATAACGAGCGACAGCCAGTCGTTTAACGACGGTCGCGATCCAACGTTGACTACGCAAGATTCAATTATGGCCGCTAAACTTTACGCAGGGAAAAATAATATTGCTAACCCTGACATCTCCCCCATCAATGGAGACTTCGATAACAGTTTTCCACCAATTTTCATTACCACTGGGACCCGTGACTTGTTGCTAAGCCTGTCTGTTAGACTGGCGAGTATCCTCCGGAAAAAGGGGATCGATGTTGATTTGCACGTTTGGGAGGGCCTGTGGCATGTATTTGAGTGGGACGACAGCTTACCAGAGTCTAATGAATCGATCAAAAACATAGCAGCATTCCTTTTAAGGTATATTAAACAATGAAACTGGCTGAGCTTCACTCAACGGGATTTGTAAAAAACGCAAATATCGTCCATAGCACTGTATACAAGGCTTCAAGTAATCTCAGATTTGCAGCATCAGTTGTACCTGATACGCTTAAAGCGTTGTTTTGAAGATTGGATAATGACGTGACTATACTTGCTGATTTACTTCGGACGATTTTTGAACGAAACGAACGCAGATCAAATACAGAGTTTGATCACGATGAAAGATCAATAACCGAACTTTGTGACGCTCTAATTACCACGACGAGTGAAACTTCTGCTCTAATGATAGCGAATAAGGTCCTCACTAAATACTCGAAACTGCATGACGACGAAAAGTTAGCTTTTTTCCAAAATGTATCTACGCGAATGAGTATCGATCCTGAGCGTGTTCGAGAAGCGCTCGAGGATTATGAAAAATTGCCATCTCGTGAAACGTATCAGAATTTTTCAGATGCTGCAGAGCCAAGCCGACAAGAACTAATTAGACGTCTCAATCAGCCACCTGGAGCTACACAAAAGCTCGTGGAGATGCGTGCAGATTTGCTGCGCTTAGGTAAAAATGACCCTGTACTGCAAGCCTTTGATTTGGACATCAAGCACTTGTTTGCATCATGGTTTAATCGAGGTTTCCTAGTTTTAAGACCAATCAGCTGGGAAAGCCCTGCTCACATCCTTGAAAAAATCATCGAATATGAAGCCGTACAC
>Ga0129345_1000618_pt1 | contig 13072 bp, 10 predicted proteins | sample CPBDNA_FD_94425 | JGI IMG/M metagenome (GOLD analysis project Ga0129345, IMG submission 94425) | Freshwater to marine salinity gradient microbial communities from Chesapeake Bay, USA - CPBay_Sum_20_0.8_DNA | ecosystem: Environmental > Aquatic > Marine > Coastal | place: USA: Chesapeake Bay...
AAATTTTAAAATTCTTATTTGTTATTATCAAGCAATTCGGTTTCTAACCATCTGATATCATATGAACCTTCTTGCATCACTCTAGTCTCTAATATCTGTTTATGTAAATCAATTGTTGTCGATATTGGTTCAATTACCATTTCCTTTAAGGCTTGTTTAAGTCTTAATATACATTGTTCACGATTGTTTCCATGAACAATTAGTTTAGCAATCAGGCTATCATAATATGGAGGAACTTTGTAACCAGAATAAATACAAGACTCAATCCGAATACCAAGTCCTCCTGGTGAGTGAAATTGTGAAATTGTGCCAGGGGAAGGGATAAACGTTTTAGGGTGTTCTGCGTTTATTCGGCATTCAATAGCATGACCTTTTATTTGAATATCTTTTTGCTCAAATGATAAAGGATAACCAGCTGCCACCATAATTTGTTCTCTTACTAAATCTATCCCAGTTATAGCTTCTGTTATCGGGTGTTCAACCTGGAGTCTTGTATTCATTTCTATGAAAAAAAATTGATTATCTTCAAATAAGAATTCAATAGTACCTAGACCTAGATAACCCATCTTTGAAACAGCCTCTGATGCTATTTTCCCAATCATGTTTCTTGTTTTATTATCAATCGCTGGTGAGGGCGCTTCTTCAATAACTTTTTGATGCCTTCTTTGTATTGAGCATTCTCTTTCACCGAGATGGACAGTTTTCCCAAATTTGTCAGCTATAATCTGTACTTCAATGTGTCTGGGTTTTTTTAGGTACCTCTCTATATAAACTCTATCATCCCCAAAAGCTGCTTTAGCCTCGCTTTTAGCAGAGGTAAATGCTGATTCTAACTCTTCTTCATTTAGGGCAACTTTCATCCCCCTTCCACCACCACCCGACGCTGCTTTAATCAATACAGGATAACCAACTTTTTGAGCTTCCTGAACAGCTATTTCAAAGCTTGCAATATTATTTTTGGAGCCTGGAACAAGTGGTATCCCTAATTTTTGAGCTGTTATTTTTGCTTCTATTTTATCACCCATACATCTAATATGTTCTGGTTTAGGACCAATAAAAACAATATTATGAGCTTCTACAATTTCAGCAAAATCAGCGTTCTCAGATAAAAAACCAACGCCCGGATGTATGGCATCAGCTCCAACAAGTTGAGCTGCTGTAATAATTGCTGGAATATTTAAGTAAGATTTTGAGGAAGGAGCTGGGCCTATACAAACACTTTCATCAGCTAATCTTACATGTATAGCTTCACTGTCTGCGGTAGAGTGTATAGCAACTGTTTTAATATTTAATTCTTTACAAGCCCTTAAAACTCTTAAGGCAACATCACCTCGGTTGGCAATTAAAATCTTTGAAAACATTTACAAACCATTATTCTATTATAAGTAATAATTGATTAAACTCAATTGGCTGACCATCCTCAAATCCAACGAAAACAACTTTTCCTGATTTGTGCGCAGTTATGGTATTCATTACTTTCATAGCTTCTATAATAAGAAGAGTATCACCTTTTGATACTGAACTATTAAGTTTAATAAATGGATCTTTACCAGGTTCCGGTGAAGAGTAAGCGGTTCCGACCATAGGAGAATTTACAGCACCTGGATGTTGATTAGTAAATTGTTTGGGTTCATCATCTTTTTTAGTTGGAGCGTTAATTGTAATATCTTCAGAATATTCAACAATTTTTTCTTGGACTTTACTTTCTTTAAAACTTTTATTTGCAATTCTTATTTTAATACCATCGCTCTCATACTCTAATTCAGAGAGGTTATTTTTATTTAAAATATCTACAAATTTTTGTACAATATTTAAATTTTCAGTATTGATATTATTTTTTTTCATTGCTTTTAATCACCAATTAAATTTTTTATAGCTTCTATTGCTAATAAATATGAGTTGATCCCTAAACCAGCAATAATTCCAGTTGCAACTGGAGAAATATATGATTTATGACGAAAATTTTCTCTAGCATACACATTAGTTATATGTATTTCAATTTTTGGTCCTTTAAACATACTCAAAGCATCTAAAATGCCTATGGACGTATGAGTTAAAGCTCCCGCATTTATAATTATTCCGGCTCCATCATTGATGGACTTATGAATTTCATCTATCAATGAACCTTCTGCATTAGATTGAAAAAAATGTAACTCAAAATTATGAACATCACACTTCTCTAGGCATAAGTTTTTTATGTCTTGCAAAGTAGTTTGCCCATATTTCTCAGGTTCTCTAGTACCTAAAAGATTCAAATTTGGACCATTAATGATATATAACTTTTTTTTCAAAACAACACTTCCTTTACTTGTTTATAATTTAAAATTGTTCATTGTGTGACAATTATAATTTATAGATTAACCCTCACGAACTTTTTTTATAATTTCTTTAAGATTTTCCTTTGTTAGTGCACCAGGATAAACAACATCTCCAATTATAAAAGCAGGAGTTCCATTTAAATTTAAAAGCTTGGCAATTTCACGGTTTTTCTGAAGTTGTTCCAAAATTTCAGATCTTTCCATGTCTTTTTTAAGTTGATCAATATCTAACCCTATTTCTTTTGCAGTTCTAAAGACTTGGTTATCATCAACTCTACCTCTAACTCTCATTAAGGCAAGATGAAAATTGTTATATAAATTTTGCCTTTCAGAAGCTAACGCAGCCAATGCTGCATTGTACGATTGCTGAGATAAAATAGGAAATTCTACAAAGACAAAGTTTATTTTTTTATCTTCTGATATAGTTTCCATTATTGTTTTAACAACTGATTTGCAATAACCACAATTATAGTCAAAGAATTCATAAATAGTAACATCTGCTTTTTCTTGGAAAATACCTGGATTTTTCAGCAATTCCAGTGATTTAATGGCATTTATCTTTTTTTCTGATTCAATTTTATCCTTATAGTTATCCAAAATTGATCTTAATAATTGAGGATTTTTAATAAGAAAATTTTCAATAACATGTTCAATTTTTTTTTCGTTAATTTCATTGGCATGTAAAGGAAAAACTAAAATAGTTATTAAACTTAAAATAGATAAAATTTTAAAAAGAATTTGAATTTTATTTAATACGTTTATCATCATTGATTTTTTATTTTAGATAGAATGTCTAAGCCTCTAAACCTATAGCTGTTTGTTAAAGTCTTTTCAGTAAATGCTAAATCTACATATTTTTTAGCTTTAATAAAGTTTTTTTTAAGTAAAGCCTCCTCTGCTAATGCAATATAAGAAATTCCTCTTTGTCCTAACTTAGCTGATGATTTTGCTAATAATTTCCATAAAAAACTCCAATTAGGATTGTTCCGAAGTATCTCTTCTAAAAGTTGGACGCATTCTTTATAATTTTTAGTATTGTTTGTTTGCAAATAAGATTTAACTAAAGAAAATTTTATAAGGTCAGTAGCTTGAATGTATTCTTTTCCAAGGTTATTAATAGCTTCTTTATACTCATTAATAGAATTTTTCTGTTCGCCTTTTTTGAAATAAATATCACCTGCTAATTCATTATAAAAGGGATAGTTTTTATATTTATTCTTCAATTCTTTAAGCGTTTTAATTGCTAATTCATATTTACCAATTTTTTTATAAGCTATTACTTTTGAATAATTAGAAAAAAAGATATTATTGTTTTTATTACGCAACATCTCAAATGGATCATTTTCATAAGATTTAATTTTGTTTTTTATGTAATCCAAAGAAACATCAAAGTTTTTAATATTTATTATATCGTTCTTCTTTTCTGGCACATAATAATTAGATTTATATTTTTTTAATTGTTCTAACCTTTGTTTTGAAAATGGATGTGACCTGTAATAATCGATGACAGAATTGTTATTTAAAAATTCATTTTCACTGAGTCGTAACATTAGTTTTTCTACACCATCTAATGATATTCTTTTTCTTCTTAAAACATCAATAGCATATTTATCAGCTTGTTGTTCTTGAATACGTGAAAATTGAAAAGCTGATTTTGCCGCTAAATCTTGGGTTCCTATAATTAATCCCATAGTAGTATCTGAATTTAACTTTCCACTAGCGGATAATGCAATACCAGCAATGGTTGCAAATTTAGAATAATTAGATAAATTTTCATTATTTATAGCCCGAGAAGAACTATGATTTAAAACTAAATGTCCAATTTCATGAGCTATAACACCTTGAATTTCATTAATCGATTCAGATTTATTTATTAATCCAGTATGAATATAAATTTTATTAGAACCAGTTACAAAAGCATTATATTCATCATTAGAAACTAAAACTGGTTCAAAATTTTTACCATTCCGAGGATGATCATCGCTTACAGTTTTTATAATTTTATATAAAAAAAGTTCAATTTCTGCATCTCTAATAATAATATTTTTTTGAGCAGAATTAGCAGAATAAGAAAAAAATAGTAAAAATATTAAGATTAATAATTTTATTTTGACCACCAGCCTTTTTTCTTTGGTTTTTTGTCATTTGCACTATCATCTATTTTTACAATTTCAATTGGAGCAGACGCTTTTGTTTCTCTTGCTTCTTGTTTTTTATTTGTGTCTTTAACATTATTTTTATCATCTGAAACTAATGTTTTATTCTCGCTCTCATTTTGAATTATTTTCTTGGGTTGTTTTACTTTATTAGTATTTTTTCTTTCTCTTTTTTTCTTAATGGGTTTTTCTTCTGTTTTATTATCAACTACATCTTTAGCTTTCTCTATAGGTTTATTTTCACTATTTTCTTCTATTTTTTCCTTTGGTGTATGTTGAACTTCGTTATTCTCGGACTTTTCAAGTAAGATATTACCATCATCAACTCTTCTTCTTCGTCTTATTGGTTTTTTATTTCTTCTTCTTTTATTATTATTATGCTCTTCATTTTCAGAAGGGTCATTTTGCAGCTTTGCCTGTGATTGATTTTCTTTTTTAGGGAGAGATTTTTTAATCGCTTCCAATTTTTTAAGAGGAGGAATTATTGAGTTGTCATTATAAAAATCTATTCTAATATCATATCTTGATTCAATCTCATTTAACTCAGATCTCTTATTATTCAAAATATGTAATATTATATCTGAGTGAGCAGAAACTTTCACCATTAAGATATCTTCAGGCGCACCTTCTTCTTCAATAGCTCTTAAAACTTGAATAGCACTTACTTCTATAGATTGAATTCTTCCAGATCCTCCACAATGTGAACATAATTCTGAAGAATTTTCAACAACAGAAGGTCGAAGACGTTGGCGTGATAATTCTAGCAAACCAAAATTACTAATTTCTCCAATTTGAATTCTTGCTCTATCTTTTTTCATTGATTCTTTTAATTTTTTTTCAACGCTTAATCGATTTTTATTTTCCTCCATATCAATAAAATCAATTACTATTAGTCCAGACAGATCTCTTAACCTTGCTTGCCTTGCAAATTCTTCAGCAGCTTCAAGATTGTTTTTTAATGCGGTATCCTCTATGGTTCTTTCCCTAGTCGATCTCCCAGAGTTAACATCTACAGCAACTAAAGCTTCCGTTTGGTCTATAATAATATAACCACCCGACTTAAGTGTTACCTTAGGATTAAAAATATCTTGTAATTGAGAGTCTAAATTATATTTCTGAAAAAGATGATTTTTATCATCAACGTATTGTTGTACTTTTTTAGCATGACTAGGCATCAGTGCTTTCATATAATTTTTACAAACTTTATACGCTTCATTACCTTCAACCAAGACTTCATCAATTTCACTGTGATATAAATCTCTAATAGCACGTTTAACCAAGGATCCTTCTTCGTGAATAAGGAAAGGTGCGTTGGATTCCAAGGTAAGTTTTTTTACATCTTCCCAAATGGCTACTGAATTTAGATAGTCTCTTTTGATTTCAGTTTTAGTTCTTTTAGACCCAGCTGTTCTTATAATAACAGCCATTCCACTAGATACATCTAGATCATCAACAACTTTTTTTAATCTTTTCCTATCAGTAATATTGGCAATCTTTCTACTTACTCCTCCACCTCTTGGGGTGTTTGGCATGAGGACACAGTATCTGCCAGCAATTGAAATATAGGTGGTTAATGCTGCACCTTTTGAACCCCGTTCTTCTTTTACAACTTGAACTAATAAAATCTGACGCCTGGCAATTACTTCTTGTATTTTATAATTTCTATATAGATTTCTTTTGATTTTTCTCAGTGCTTCATCATTAAAATCGTCAATTTCATCTTCGCTTGAATTTTCATTTAAACTTAATTCATCATCAGTTTTGGCAGAAGCCTCTGCTAGTAATTTATTTTTGTCTTCAACTGGAATTCTATAATAATCTGGGTGTATTTCGCTAAATGCTAAAAATCCCTGTCTATTGCCTCCATATTCAACAAATGCCGCCTGAAGACTAGGTTCAACTCGAGTAACTCTAGCAAGATAAATGTTACCTTTGAGTTGTCTTCTAGAGTGAACTTCATACTCAAAATCATCGATAAGGTTATTAGTAGTTGTTATTACTCTTGTTTCTTCTGGCTGTCTTGCGTCTATTAATAATCGTTTACTCATTCTTAATCTCCAAATAACTATGATTTCAAAAGGTTTGAAAACATATTGTTTTTGTGAATGAGTTGTTTAGATAATTAATACAGTTAAGCACTGCTTAATTTGTAGATTATTAAAGATAATAATTATATTTATTACTCTTAAGATAGATGCATTCAATTAAAATTAACAGAACTATAATAACTTCCCTACCAGTGATACCATCAAACTTAAAAACTAACTCATTCCAAAATTGTTAAGCAAATAAATGCCATAAATCGTTCGTTTGGTTGGTTTATTTGTTTTTCCGTTAACCTAACCAAAAATAAAATTCTTCCCAGACTATATATTGTTAATCTAACCAAGACAAACTTTATTTTTTAATGTATTAACAGTAATAAAATTAAAACTTGTTGTAATTGTGATTAAACGTAAAAATATTTTTTATTCTATTATTAACTGTCTCGTATTTTTTTTAAGTTTAAGCATTTCAAATGCAAAAGATTTTAATAAAAACATCAGTCCCCCTAGTATTGAAATAACTAAATGCAAAGTTAATTTGGATAGTATAAATTGTTCAAATTATAATATTAATAATGATTTTAAAGTAACTTTGTTAGAAGAACCATATCGTATCTTAATAGATTTTGAAAAGCCAACAAAATTTAGTAAAGATGATTTGAGCAATAATTTAATTAAAAGAGTACGATATAATCAAAATAAAAAAACTGGTACTTCTTTGGTTTTAGAAATGTCTGAACCTGGAATTATAACTGATATTACATATGAAAAAAATATTAGAGAAGACCTAATAGACTTAAATATTAAAATTACTAAGACCACACCAGCCAAATACGCTGTTGCCAAATATATTATAAAAAACAATAAAGGTGATCTAGCTTCATTAGGAACTGATATTAAGATTTCAAAACCCAAAAAAAACATTTCAAAGCAAATTACTCTTCCTTCAAAAAAACCTTTAATTTTAAAACAAAATAATTCTAAAAAAAAATATATTGTATTTATTGATCCTGGTCATGGAGGAAAAGATCCAGGTGCAATTGGACAATTGGGTACTCTTGAAAAAGATATAACTTTAAAAACGTCTATTTTATTAGCAAAAGTTTTAAGAAAAAATGGAATAACAAAACCCATATTATCTCGTAACAAAGATACTTTTCTATCATTAAGGCAAAGGACTAATTTAGCCAAAAATAATAAAGCAGATATTTTTATCTCTATTCATGCTGATTCAAGTAGAAATAAAAGAGCCAAGGGCCTTTCAGTATTTAGTCTATCAGATAAAGCTTCAGATAAAGAAGCAGAAATGTTAGCAAAAAGGGAAAATAATTCAGATAAAATTCTAGGAGATAACAGCATTATTAAAGATCCAATAATTTATGGATCATTGATTAAGATGTTTCAAAGAGAAGCAATGAATGAAAGTTCATCTTTAGCAAGAAGTATAATTCTAAATTTGGAAAAAACAAAATTAACTTTAAACAGAGGTCATCGTTTTGCTGGTTTTGCAGTTTTAAAATCATATGATATCCCATCTATACTAATAGAAGTGGGGTTTTTATCGAACAAACAAGAAGAAAAGAAACTTTTAAATAAGAATTATTTGGATGAATTATCCAAAAATTTAGCCTTAGCAATTGAGAATTATTTTCTAACTCTAAACTGAAAAATGTCCTAAAATTGTCTAATTTATTAATTAATTAAAAAAAATGAAACTTTTAGCTTACTTTATAACATCAATTTTTTTATTAACTTTATCAGGAATATTAGTTTTATTTTATATTTTATGGTTCTACGGAAAAGATTTACCTGATTATAAAGAACTGTCAAAATATAATCCAAATGTTGTCACAAGAATTCATGCTGGCAATGGTGCATTATTAGCGGAATATGCTACAGAAAAAAGAGTTTTTGTGCCGATCAATGTTATTCCAAAAAAATTAATTAATGCATTTATTTCAGCCGAAGATAAAGATTTTTATAACCATTTTGGTTTAGATTTAAAAGCTACATTAAGAGCGGTTATAACAAATATAAAAAATATAGGTTCACAAAAAAGACTAATTGGTGCCTCAACTATAACCCAACAAGTTGCTAAAAATTTTTTATTATCCTCTGAAGTTTCTTTCGATAGAAAAATCAAAGAGGCAATTCTTTCAATTCGTATAGAAAGAGCATTCTCAAAAAATGAGATATTAGAGTTATATCTCAATGAAATTTATTTAGGATTTGGCTCATATGGTGTGGCGGCTGCAGCATTAAATTATTTTGATAAAAGTTTAGACAATTTAGATCTTGCAGAAGTAGCTTTTCTAGCTGCACTTCCTAAAGCACCCAACAACTATCATCCTATAAAAAATTATAACCAAGCCGTTCAAAGAAGAAATTGGGTTTTAAGCCAAATGAATAGAAACGGGTTTATAAATGATGATGTTCAAGAAACTGAAAGCCTTAAATTACTTAAAATTCAAAATTCAAGTGGATTTGATGAAGAATATGCTCCTTATTTTACTGAAGAAGTAAGAAGAATATTAATAGACAATGAGAAAATTGGTGAGAAGTTATACACAGATGGTTATTCAGTTAAAACAACCTTAGACCCATTTATGCAATTTCATGCAGATAAAGCTCTAATTGAAGGCTTAGAGAGCTTAGATAAAAGACAGGGTTGGAGAGGCCCAATAGAAAATATACAACAATCAAAGCTCTCTGGCGATGAAACTTCTAAGTACTTAAATGATTTACAAAGAGAATTACCTTTAAATAGAAAAATTGCTACTGTTGTTAAAGTTGAAAAGAATTTTTTAACAGTTTTATCAATTGACGGCAAAATCGAAAATATAGATTTTAAAAATGCATCTTGGGCTAGATCTCAAATTATAAAAAAAGATAAAAATGACAAACCAAATTTTTATTTAGGTTCAAAATATAAAAGTTTTGATGAATTTTTAAAAAAGGGTGATGTGATTGTAATTAAATATAATAAAATAAAAGAAGATCAATTTTATTCACTGTCTCAGATTCCCGAAGTTAATGGAGCAATCGTTGTTCTTGATCCAAATAATGGACGAGTCTTAGCAATGAGCGGGGGATACAGTTTTCAAAAAAGTAAATTTAATCGTGCTACTCAGGCCAAAAGACAACCAGGCTCTGCATTTAAACCATTTGTTTACCTGGCTGGGTTGGAAAGATTTTATAAGCCTACAGATTTAATTCATGACGCTGCGTTAGCTTATGAGCAATGTTCTGGTTGTCCAAAATGGAAACCTGCTAATTATACTAAGAAATTTTATGGTCCAAGTCCAATAAGACTTGGTATTGAAAAATCTAGAAATTTAATGACGGCCAGATTAGCTATAAAGCTTTTAGAAGAAGAAGAATTAGTTAAAAGCTATATTTCTCAAGGATACTCAAATGCACGTATCTCTGAAATCATCAGTCAAGATATTGAGTTTGTAAATAACCTAGTAGAAGACATTAAAAAAAGAGAAAAAAACCAAAAAGAGTTAAATGATCAATTAATAAGAGACTTTTCAGATAGATTTAATATAAATATATCAGATTTAAAAAGATATATAAATCAACAATTAAGTATTGATGAAATATTTAATTTGACAAATATAGATAAAAATGAACTTTCTAAACTTATACTATCTTTATCTCATAAAAACATTATTCAACATTATGCCTCAAAATTTGGAATAAGTGATAATCTACCGCCATATTTATCAATGTCTCTTGGAGCTGGTGAAACAGACCTTTTAAATTTAACTAACGCTTATGGTATGATTGTGAATGGAGGAAAAAGAATAATACCTACTCTTATTGATCGTGTCCAAGATAGAAGGGGTATTACTATATTTAAACATGATAAACGTAACTGTAAAAACTGTTATGGAGATAAATTGAATATAGAAAAAATTCCTGATGTAGCTATAAAGGATGAAAGAGAGAAGGTAATTTCTTCTGGTTCAGCATATCAAATGGTATCCATGCTTAAAGGAGCTGTGGATAGGGGGACCGGAATTATAATAAAATCTCTCGGAAAAAATTTAGCTGGAAAAACAGGTACTACAAACGCAAATACAGATGCATGGTTTATTGGTTTTTCAAGTGATTTAGTTGTGGGTGTTTACGTTGGTTTTGACGATCCCAAACCACTTGGGTTAAAAGAAACTGGCAGCTCTGTCGCGGCTCCTATTTTTAAAGAATTTATGAGCAATGCACTTCAAAATGTTCCTGACATACCGTTTAGAAGACCTGCAGGAATAAAATTAATTTCTGTTAATTTAAACTCTGGCATTCAATCATCTTCAAAAGATACATCAACCATATTAGAAGCTTTTAAAACTGGTCAGTCTCCTAATATTAGCTATGATAATAATGTTAGTAACTCTATTAACATAAAAAATACCATAAGGAATTTATCTCCCTTATATTAATTATTAGGTAATTAAATATGCAATCTGAAATACAATTAAAATTTAATGAGATAAAAAATGGATTAGAAATCCTTAAAAAACATTTTAATTGGGATCAATCCTTAAGTCGAATTCAAGAATTAAATAATTTAATAGAAAACCCTGAATTTTGGAATGATGCATCGAATGCACAAGCAATAATGAGAGATAAAACACAACTCGAAAAAACAATAGAAACTATAAAAAATATCGAGAATGAAACAAATAATCTTTACGAATTGGTAGACTTGGCTGAACAAGAAAATGATAAAATCTTTTTAGAAGAAACTATTTTGCAAATAGATGATCTAGTAAATAAATGTGAAAAACTTCAAATAGAAAGTTTACTATCTGGTGAAGTTGATAAAAATAATTCTTATCTTGAGATTCATGCGGGTGCTGGCGGAACAGAAGCTCAGGATTGGGCATTAATGTTACAAAGAATGTATTTAAGGTGGGCAGAAAAAAAAGGTTTCGGGATTTCTTATGTTGAGGAAAGTTCAGGAGATGAGGCTGGTATAAAATCATGTACTATTTTATTGGAAGGCTTTAATGCTTACGGTTGGAGTAAAACTGAGTCAGGAGTTCATAGGTTAGTTCGTATTTCACCTTTCGACTCTTCTTCAAGAAGACATACTAGTTTTGCGTCGGTATGGGTCTTTCCACAAATTAATGATGAAATTGATATTGAAATTGAAGATAAAGATATTAGAATTGATACATATCGTGCTTCTGGTGCAGGTGGACAGCATGTAAACAAAACCGACTCTGCTATCAGAATAACTCATTTACCCACAAATACAGTGGTACAATGCCAAAATGATAGATCACAACATAGAAATAAGGCGCAAGCAATGTCAATGCTAAAAGCTAAGTTATATGAGATTGAGTTACAAAAGCGAGATGAGGAAAACACTCAAAACGCAAATGAAAAAGGAGAAATTGGATGGGGCAGTCAAATTAGGTCTTATGTGCTACATCCATATCAAATGGTAAAGGATCTCCGAACGAATGTTGAGGTTGGGAATACTCAATCAGTATTAGATGGTAATATTGATGTTTTTATAGAGTCCGCTTTAGCTCTGAAAGTAGGTATGAAAAGGTAAGTTATCAATTCCCTAACTCTCTAACGGCCTCTAAAACCTCGTCTGCATGACCAGGAACTTTAACTTTTTCCCATACCTTTTTTACAATTCCTTCTTCATCACACAAAAAAGTTGATCTTTGTATTCCCATGTATTTTCTTCCATACATGGATTTCTCCACCCAAACCCCAAATTGTTCACAAACATTATTTTCATAGTCTGCTCCTAATTCACAGGTAAGGTTATATTTTTCTCTAAATTTAGCTTGCTTTTGAGGTTTGTCCTTTGAAATACCAATTATAATACAATTTAATTGATCAAATTCTTTTTGTAGGTTTGTAAATGCAATAGATTCAGCGGTGCATCCAGAAGTGTCTGCTTTAGGAAAAAAGAAAATAACAATTTTTTTGCCAATATGATCCGATACTTTTAAAGGTGCTTTGTCTGTTAGGATTTCGAATCTGGGAATTTTATCATTAACTTTTAACATTACATTTTACTCTAATTATTAGTAATTATTTCTTTCATAGTTTATATTACTAGTATCAAGAATATTCAACTAAGTTTGATATTTATTTAGCGAAGAGCAAAAATGTTAAAAAAAATTTTCATATCATTTTTTGTTTTAATTTTTTTAGCATTGGTTTCTTTTCCAATAGTGTTTTTTTATTCAGAAAAGGCAAGATTATTTATAATATCTCAATTAAATATCAAACACTTTGTAAATGAAAGAATAGAAAATTATCTTTCTGATAAAATAAACAATAAAAACATATCTATCGAAATTAATAGTATAGATTTTTTACAACCATCATTCCCTAATATAATAAATATTAGGTTAAACAATATTATTATTAATTCAATTAGAGAGAACCAAAAATCAAAAATAAGAATTGTCGAAATAGGTTTTAATCACAAAAGTTTAATGAAAAATATTTTTAATCATAATGATATTCACATTGATTACCTTGATTTTAAAGATTTAACATTATTTGCCAGACTAGATGG
>Ga0129345_1000622_pt1 | contig 13045 bp, 17 predicted proteins | sample CPBDNA_FD_94425 | JGI IMG/M metagenome (GOLD analysis project Ga0129345, IMG submission 94425) | Freshwater to marine salinity gradient microbial communities from Chesapeake Bay, USA - CPBay_Sum_20_0.8_DNA | ecosystem: Environmental > Aquatic > Marine > Coastal | place: USA: Chesapeake Bay...
CAAAAAGGCGAGAAGTCGCACGCTTCAAAAATCAACAAACGGCTTATAAAATTGCATTAAATAGTTTGTATGGCGCCCTTGGTTAACTACTGGTAATGCATATTTTCGATACTTTGATATGCGGATTGCTGAGAGCGTAACGCTAACGGGCCAATTAGTTATCAGGTGGGCTGAAAAGCATGTTAATGATTATCTCAATAAAGCTTTAAACACTGATGATGTTGATTATGTAATAGCTATTGATACTGATTCAGTTTATGTTAATATGGAGAAAGTAGTTGAACGTTTTCAACCAAAGAATCCAGTTGCTTTCCTAGATCAATTCTGTGCCAAGGGTATGGAACCTATACTTACTAATGCATATAGTAATTTGCAGAACATCATGGGATGTCCTAATAATAGGATGGTGATGGCAAGAGAAGTCATTGCTGATCGTGGTATCTGGACTGCAAAGAAACGCTATATTCTTAATGTGCATAATAATGAAGGTGTACAATATGCTGAACCTAAACTTAAAATCATGGGTATTGAGGCTATTAAGTCATCAACACCTGAGGTATGTAGAGATGCATTAAAGTCTATATTTAAAACGATTATGACTAAAGGTGAATCTGAAGCCCAAAGGGAGATTGAAAGCTTTAGACAAGAATTTTATAAGATGACACCTGAGCAAATTGCATTTCCTCGTGGAGTAAATAATCTTAGAAAATGGGCTTCATCAAATACTGTGTATGTTAAAGGCACACCAATTAACACCCGCGCAGCATTATTGTATAATACTCAATTGAAACAGCATGGTCTTACTCGAGAATATGAATCGATTAAAGAAGGCGAAAAGATTAAATTCTTAATGCTTAAAACGCCAAATCCATTAAGAGAGAATGTTATTGGATTTCCTGATAAGCTTCCTCCTGAATTTGGACTTCATCCTTATATTGATTATAAGCTTCAATTTGAGAAAACATTTGTTGATGCACTAAAGCTTGTCTTTAATGCTATCAACTGGAACATTGAAGAAACGAATACACTAGAAAGTTTCTTTGCATAAACTATGTACAAATTAACTTAAATATGTTATTATAATATTATGATTCTACATTATACTAATTCATCAAGAGGGATGCAAATACCCATGTCGATTCAATTGGCGAGGGAATGGGATTTTAAAAACCATAAAGCTATTAAACCTTTACTAGATAAGGGTTGGACTTTATATCAAGCAAAGGATCCAGCTAATCCGAAAATTATTCTTTTGATCTTTAAGAAGGAAGGTGAAGATCAGACCTTTGTTAGAGGCTATCTTGAATATGAACGCTATGAAATTCCAATGGACCTCCCAACATTTGAATTACCAACAGAAGAGAAAACAGATGAAAGATAATTTAACAACATAATGCAGTTGAAGCTGAGCTTGAAAGGCTTATCGAAGAAGAAATCAAATTAGCAACTGAGAGAGTACGTGATAGCCTCCGTGAAAAGACTGCAGCAATTGCATTGAAGACAATGGCTTATATTGATATGGAAAGACATAACAATAGATTAATAATTAGCATTAAGGAAGAAAAGTAATATGTCAAAAGACTGGGTAAATGATATTGCAGAGATGCATAAGAAATTTGGTGTCCGTGAGTGGATGCAAGAAAAGATTAAGAACAAAGAATATGACTTGCTAAAGAAGTATTTAGCGTTTCGACTTCTAATGACGTATGAAGAGCTGGGTGAAACTCTTTCAGCTGCTACAGTACAGGGTGATTCAGAAGAAGTAGTGGACGGACTTATTGATTTATGTGTTTTTGCAATTGGTACATTAGACGTAATGGGTGTAGATGCATACAAGGCATGGGACGAAATTCACAGAGCTAATATGATTAAAGAGCCCGGCGTTAAGCCGGGTCGACCGAATAAATTCGGCATGCCGGACCTCATCAAACAAGAAGGCTGGGTTGGCCCAGATCATACGGGAAATCATGGCTACCTACCGGAGATAATGAAATGAGATGGAAAGGCTTTCTGAGAAACTGAAATTATACGGAAGATACATCTAACTTGACCTATAGCCTTACAGTATTTAATTCCATCTTTGACAACAAGACTGAGAAGCGTGTTGACTTAGAAACATATGATGATTTGAAAGTGCTCTTTTTCAAGTTGTCAAAGATGGATGGCTATAAGGCTAAACGGGGTGAAAAAAGAAAAAGCTCCCCTTTGATATCACCTGCTATCTATGAAGAAGGTACTACACGAGCTAATAGGAATGTGATTGCATGGGCAGGCTGGGCTGCTGTTGATATTGATAACTATGAAGGTGATTGGAAAGACTATATTGAAAAGATAAAGAATTACGAATTTATTTGTTATTCAACTGCATCATCTACAAAGGATCATCCGAAGTTTAGAATTGTTTTCCCACTAACAAAGGATGTACCAGCTGAGAAGATTAAGCACTTTTGGTATGCATTAAACTTGGAGATTGGAGATGTTGGTGATCAACAGACTAAAGACTTGAGTCGGATGTATTATGTCCCAGCGCAATATCCCAATGCATACAATTTCATTTTTGTTAATGAAGGTGAGCATATGAATCCTAGTAAAGTCATGGCTAATCATGAATATCATGAGAAATCTGCCAATGCATTCTTTGATATGCTACCTAAAGAGATGCAAAGGGAAATGATTCAAAAGCGTAAGAATGAGCTTACCAACACTTCATATACATGGACTTCATATAAAGACTGCCCATTTGTAAATCAAAAGATGGTTTTAGAATACCAAGCAATCACCGAAACCGGGTGGTATGCTAAGCTGTATGCTATAATGGTGTCAATTGCATGTAAAGCAGTTAAAATGAAATATCCAATTACTGTAGGAGAAATTGTAAATTTATGTAGGGAGCTAGACTCTGACACGGGTTCATGGTACGCTACAAGGCCTCTCGACGTCGAAGCAAAAAGAGCTCTAGAATATGCTTTCACAAGTAATTGATAACCAAGGGGCTTGTATTTTTTACATTTAAGGTTTTCATAAGTTATTGGTAATCAATAACATAAACTTGTGTACAAATCATCATAAATGTGATAGAATAATACTATGAAAATAACAATAAACTTAGAAAATCTTAAAGAGACTTTAGAACATTAGGTATGTTCATCTATTGAATGGTCTAAACAATTGCATGATATTGAAGGTGTTGTAGTGAAAACCACAGATGGCACACAAGTTTTTCGTTTGGAAGATTTGGAAGTAGAAATTAAATTTGAAGATGGACGATAAAATACTTGAACTATATGGTGAAACATATGGTAAGCATAATATTCATTTAGCCAATGATCTTAGTAAGCTTTTAAAACAGAATTATTTAGTGTTAGCTATTAACACATTACACCAATCGCCTATACTTGTATGGGCACAAATATTACACTTATTAGAAAAGGTAGGTTATAGAATTGAACGAATTAACAAAAACACCTGAATCAGTTAAGGTATTAGATGAATGTATAAAGCTGCAATTAGCAAAATCAGCAGATTATCAATCTAAGAACTCATCAGTTAGACAAGCAGATTATTACCCGCGTGGATTAGAAACACTTTATGATATTTGCTGGGCAAAGATGTTACGCATTAGAAGCGTGTTAGATAAAGGCGAAGACGCAAACTTCGAATCAGTCGAAGATTCATTTAAAGACTTAATCAATTATGCATCATTTGCAGTGTCATGGAATCGAGGTCGCATCGATGGCCAAGAAATTATAGAAACAACAGTTTCAACTGCAACTGAATGTCCAGTGGATAATTATCCACCAAAGCTATATCGTTCAGACGACGGTGAAGTTTTTACTCATGTTAGTGAAGGCAAATATGTTATTGGCTCCGGAGATATTAATATTGTTAGCCGATGGAGCTATGACGAACTAATGTCAACTGGAAAATTTCAAGTATACCGCCCATGAAAGTAGAGGATATTAGAAAATATTTTATTGATCAATTGCAAAATGGAAACTTTGTAATTGATAAGAGCGGTGTAAAGCTTGTTGAAATGGTCGGTGCTTCATTTATTGCAGATGAAGAAACTATTTTTGGTCCTGTTAATTATGATTATGTACGAAGGGAAATTGATTGGTATGAAAGTACTTCACTTTATGTAAATCATATTCCAGGTAAGACCCCAGCGATATGGGAGCAAATTGCGGATGATACTGGTAGAATCAATTCAAATTATGGATGGTGTATATGGTCCCATGCAAACGGAAACCAGTTTCGAAAATGTTTGCAAACGTTATTAGATCATAGAGAATCGCGGAGAGCTATTATGATTTATACGAGGCCTTCGATGCAGGTTGATTATTGTGAAAATGGTATGTCTGATTTTATGTGCACTAATGCTGTACAATATGTAATACGAAACGGAAAATTAGATGTAATTGTACAGATGAGATCAAATGACGCATGGGCAGGATATCGTAATGATTATGCATGGGCTAAACATGTACAATATCAATTGTTAAAAGCATATAATGTAAACGTTGATATGTGTGATAAGGTTGAAATGGGCAATATTCATTGGCAGGTTGGATCCCTTCACTTATATCAAAGACAGTTTTATTTAATTGACGCCTTTATTAAGGGAGTCCCAGCCATAACCAAGAAAGATTATGGGATTAAATTTCCTAATAGTGAATGGGTCTAATTAATATGAAGAAATGGGATTTAAGATTTCTATCTCTTACGAGAGAAATATCATTATGGTCAAAGGACCCTTCAACTAAAGTGGGTGCGTTGATTGTAGATGAAGATAGGCGTATTATTTCACAAGGATATAATGGATTTCCTAGAGGCATTGAAGATGATGGACGGCTGAATGATCGTAATGAAAAATATCCAAGGATTGTGCATGCTGAACTGAATGCTATCTTTAATGCGGCTCGCAATGGTGTATCAGTTAACGGCTGTACGATATATGTATATGGTTTGCCGATATGCAATGAATGTGCAAAAGCTATTGTACAATCTGGTATTAGTCGAGTAATAATTTATCAAAACTATGTTCCAACTAAATGGGAAGAGTCATGGAACATATCTAAAAATATGTTTGAAGAAGCAGGCATTGATATATTAATGTATGATGAATAAAGTAGCACTAATCATGGGCCGTGGTATTGAAGGCTGCGGCGTAACTAAATTTACATTAGAACAGCATCATTGGTTGAAGGCTAATGGATATGATTCTACGATATATGCATCAAAGGATAAATCTTGGTCTCGTAAGAAATCACATAACACCAATGATATTACACAACTTAAGTTTGGTAAATCTGAAGAGCTTAAGCCAATCATCTCGGCATGTAATGATTGTGATTTAATTATTGTTGAATCATTACCACCAATCAGTGTTCCAGAGAATGTATTAGAAGGATTTAAAGAATTCCTTAAGGAAGTGACTAAACCTATCGTGCTTATTCAACATGATCATTCGTCTCTAAGCATTAAGCGTAATGGGTGTTTAGATGAAGCAATTAAGAGAGCTAATGTTATATTTGCACATTCTGAAACAAACGACTTTGCAAATTATGCCAAGACAGTATTGGGAATTGGTGGCTTAAGTGGATTCTTTGATGATGAAGAAGAAACTGCTGACATCTTAACATTCCAACCCGGCATGTGTTTTGATTCAAATAAACATTGGTTAGATTTGTCCGAACAAGATGCTAAACATCATAAATGGATTGGACGAACTACTTCATGGAAGGGGTATAAGCAAATGTTTGAATTCCATGAAAAGTACTTGATGCCAAATGGTTATCTTACTACAATGGAAGGTATTGAACGTTCTCCTGCATATTTGGATTTTCGTAATTTAACCGAGTTCAATGATCATGTAGCTACAGGTAAAGATATAAGAGATGTTGATTTACAGAGTGCTCATGGCGAACTCGTACATGTATTTGGTCCTTATATACAGAATGAAATGCTACAAAGGATGAGTAGAGTTGGATTTGGATATCAGCTTAGCATACTTAAACCTGAATTCATTTATCGATCAATTGAATACACCCACTGTGAATTAGTATGTGCTGGAACAATTCCTGTATTTAGAAAGCTATATGGTGAAAGATGCACCCATCGTGCAACCGGAAAGAAGCTTATAGATCATGATAATACAGGTACGATCTGGTTAAATGAAGATAATATGCAGGAAACATTAGATGAGATAAATACAGTATGTAATGATGAAGCTACTAGAAAGTTATATAGAGAGAATGCATATGAATTTTACCGCTCTCATCAAGATAGTAAATATACCTTTAAAGAGATGATGAACAAAATTATTGAAAGAGTATGACATATGATTTTTTAGTACCGCTTATAGGCGGACAGTTATTGGGAATGGAAGCTGCTTATGGTAAAAGACCAAATGCAATATATTCCTATACACCATTTAGAGCTAATGATTCGCAGATAATTGAATATTATAAAGGAGAAGTTCCGTATTATTTAATCGATGAGCAGCAAGTCCCATTTGATGCAAAGAAAGTCGACGTTATAGGTACAACATGTCCATGCGCAGGCTTATCGTCGCTATCGCCATCAGCATCAAGTACAAATCCTGCAAATGATTGGATGATTAAATCTGCGGAATGGGCATTATCTTTTGCAAAGCCTAAAGTGTTTTGGGGCGAAAATGCACCGAGATTTGCTTCGAAGATGGGTGAACCTGTACGCAATAAGCTAATAGAAATTGCTAAAAGAAACGGCTATCATTTCAGTGTGTATAAAACCAAATCAATTCTTCATGGCCTAAGCCAAGTTAGAGACCGCAGTTTTTACTTCTTTTGGAGAGAGGACGTGTTTGATGGCGTACCGGTATTTGAATATTTCAATCGTGAATATGAACGAATTGAAGATACTATTACGAATACTGAGTACCTTGCCAATGATCCAATGGACGTATTGGTTCGAGATGATAAGCCTTCAGATAATCCTTTCTATAAGTATGTTCTTGATCATATGACAGGAATTGACCACTTTGGATTTCAGAACATGATTCCGAAAACAATTAATCCTTATGACTATTTGGAGAATGCTGGTCATACCTATGATAAAGTGGGCGAATGGATGCATAAGCATGGTTATGAAAAAGAAACTAAGCGATGTGAACGTATCTTTAAGAAGCTGGCCTCTGGTGGAAATATCATGCGGAAGACAACGGAAATTCCTAAAGACCATATAGGAGCTTTTGTTGGTCATCTTCCAACATGTTTAACACATCCAACCGATGATCGTTATCTTACAATTCGTGAATGCTTAAATATAATGAAGATGCCCAAGGATTTTATTCTTCAAGGCGGTAAGCGTAATCTTAATATGATATGCCAAAACGTCCCAGTAACAACTGCTAAGGATATGGCAATACAAATTAAGAAAGCGTTAGACGGCGAACTCGATCAAATTCATCCAGATGGCGGATATCTTATGCAGGATAATAAGAAACAGACATACGAACTTATTAATGCTACTCCTGCATCATTAGATAATTGGCTATAAAATAGTTGTGTACAAGAACCTTTAAATATGGTATTATATAATTATGTCATTACTAAGTAAACTAAAGAAAAATTCAAAAATCAAAACAACCTCAGTTCTATCTGAATCTGAATTCTTTTCAAACCTAACTGAAACGCCTACATCTGTTCCAATGATTAATGTAGCACTTTCGGGAGAATTAGATAAAGGACTTACATCAGGATTAGGTGTCTTGGCTGGACCATCAAAGCATTTTAAAACTTCATATGCATTACTCATGGCAGCATCATATTTAGAACAACATGATGATGCGGTATTGTTATTTTATGATTCAGAGTTTGGATCACCACAATCATATTTTGAAACATTTGGAATTGATTTGGATAGAGTAATTCATACGCCTATTACAAACGTTGAAGAATTGAAGTTTGATATCATTGCACAGTTTGAAGGATTGGATAAGAAAGATAACGTGATTGTTATTATTGATTCAGTTGGTAATCTTGCGTCTAAGAAAGAATTGGAAGATGCAAAAAACGAAAAGTCTGTCGCAGATATGTCACGCGCAAAAGCACTCAAAGGTCTATTTCGTATGTGTACACCATACTTGCAAATGAAGGATATTCCACTTTTAGCAGTAAATCATACGTATAAAGAGATTGGCCTATTCCCAAAAGATGTTGTAAGTGGGGGCACAGGCATCTACTACGCAGCGAATTGGATATTTATTGTAGGTCGTAGACAAAACAAGAAAGGAACTGAAGTTCAGGGGTATGATTTCATCATAAACGTCGAAAAATCCAGATTTGTAAAAGAGAAATCAAAGATTCCTATTAAGGTATCATGGGAAGGTGGCGTAGAAAAATATTCAGGCCTATTGGATATTGCTATGGCCGGCGGTTGGGTTATTAAACCTAAAGTTGGATGGTATGCTAGAGTCGATAAAGAAACTGGTGATATTATTGGAAAGAATGTGCGGGAAAAGGATACACTTGAAGCTAGCTTCTGGGAAGATTTGTTAGAAGATGAAGATTTTAAAGAGTTTGTGAAATCAACATACACAGTTGGTTATCGTTCAATGATTGATACTAATGTTTTTGAGGAAGAAGAATATGAAGAAGAGTAATACTACATACACATTAATGTCGAATCCTACTATTTCTTATTATGCAATTAGATTAGATAGCGGAAAATGGAAAGGCTTAATTTATAGTTATGATAAGGTGTCATGTATTCCGGATGAAGATAATGACATTGCAACATGTAAGTTTACATTTAACATTGAAAAGAAGCCTGAAGAATATACATTAAGAGAATTAGAAGATAATAAAGAACTTGAAAAAGAATTGGGAGACATCCTAGTAGATCTATTACTTGAATCATATGACGAATCCGCTACAGAAGATAATACTACAATCTCTCTTGCATAATGAAGAGTATTGTCGAAGAGTAATACCACATTTGAAGAGTGCGTATTTCTCAGATGAATTTAAATCAGTATATCGTTTAATAAAGGAATACATTGATAAGTATAATAAACCACCAACATCTCAAGCTTTAATAATTGATGCTGATAATGTATCATATATTAATGAAGCTAATTATGATGAAGCCATTATTCTTATTAAGACTCTTAAAGAAAATCCAAAAGTTAAATTAGAATGGTTGCTTGACCAAACTGAAAAGATGTGCCAAGAAAAGGCAATCCATCTTTCTATCTTAGAGTCGATTGATATTCTTGACGGTAAACGTGAAGATGTTAATAAAAACATTATTCCCGATTTATTGAAGGACGCGTTAGCAGTTAGTTTTGATAGTTCGGTTGGTCATGATTATACTGTTGATGCTGATAAACGTTATGATTTCTATCATTCGTCAGAAGAACACATTCCGTTTGATTTAGATAAACTAAATGCCATTACCAAAGGCGGATTAGTCAATAAGTCTTTAAACGTATTCATGGGTGGTACAGGAACTGGTAAGAGTTTGGTGATGTGTCATATAGCTGCATCAATGCTTATGCAAGCTAAGAACGTTCTATACATTACGTTAGAAATGTCGGAAGAACGTATTGCAGAACGTATTGATGCAAATCTTCTCAATATTCCCATTGATCAATTGGAAAATATCAATAAGGATATGTTCAATAACAAGGTTAATACTCTTATTTCAAAAACGTCGGGTAAACTAATTATCAAAGAATATCCTACAGCGTCTGCTAATGTTAATCATTTTAGAGCTTTGTTGAATGAACTTCATTTAAAGAAGAACTTTAAGCCAGACATTATCTTCATTGATTATATTAACATCTGCGCTTCCGCACGAATGAGAGGGTTGGGGGGATCTATTAATTCATATGGTTTAGTAAAAGCAATTGCAGAAGAATTAAGAGGTCTTGCAGTTGAATTTAATTTACCAATCGTTTCAGCTACTCAAGTTAATCGGGAAGGCTATGGCAATTCAGATGCAGAAATTACTAATGTGTCAGAATCGTTCGGCCTTCCGGCAACTTGTGATTTAATGTTAGCACTTATATCAAATGAAGAATTAGAAGATTTAAATCAACTTATGATTAAGCAATTAAAGAATCGATATAATGATACCTCGCAGAATAGAAAATTTTTGGTCGGTATTGATCGATCTAAAATGAAATTATATGATTTAGAAGATTCAGCTCAAACATTAATTCAATCAACTTCAACGAGTAATAAAGAAGTTGCAGATTATTCAGATTTTAAAGTATGAAAAACACACTAAACTATTCAGATGTAATATTAGAACCGGCATTTTCATCATGTCATAGTAGATCAAATATCAATACTAAAATGTCATTAGGTGACATTGAGTTCAATTCAGTTGCTATTCCTTCCAACATGAGATGCACAATAGATTTTGATAGAGCTAATGATCTTTCTGAAAAAGGTTATTTCTATATTCTACACAGATTTTATGATTATGAAGAAATATTAAATTGGATTAGGAGTAATCAACATCTCCGCTGCATTTCAATATCGATCGGTGTTAATGGAAAGGACACTGAGCTACTGCACAAAATATATCAAGAAAAGTTAAGAGTTGATTATATAACTATTGATGTTGCTCATGGCCACCATTTTTTAGTTTATAAAATGATTGAGAATATTAAATGTATTTTTTCAGAACAGTCTCCTTTTGTTATAGCTGGAAATGTAGGCACACCCACTGCATGTAAAGATTTAGCTTCATGGGGGGCAGATGCAGTAAAGGTTGGATTGTCAATGGGAAAGGCTTGTACAACATATAATACTACTGGTGTTGGAACACCTATGTTTTCGACAGTTTTAGAGTGTGCTGAGCAATCGCCAATTCCAATTATCGCTGATGGTCAGATTAGAGAGACTGGTGATATATGTAAAGCATTAGTAGCAGGTGCAGACTTTGTGATGATTGGATCGGGTTTTGCTGAATGCTCTAATTCTCCTGCAGAAAGAATTGTTAAGACTTTTGGTACGTTTAAAAGATATTATGGCTCCGCTTCAGAAGAAAATGGCGCAAAAGCTAATTATATTGAAGGTACCTCTATGGATCTTGAAATGAAGCCTTATGGATATAATGGATATTACACAAAAATTAGAGAAGCTATTCAAAGCTGTATTTCTTATTCAGGACACAGTGATATTAGGCATCTTAATAGGATGAAATATCGAATTAGATAAATAGATATAGATAAATTTTAATCTAATGCGTGTACATTCTCAATTAAAAAAGAAGGTTATTGAACCAGCCCAAATTCCAGCTGTTGATATATCTATTGATGATTATTCGGATATAGGTCATTTAGTAGGAAATGGACCTTCATATAAAGAGTTTAATAAGATAAATGATAATGATTTTGTATTAGGTTGCAATAAACCCTTTGTACAAACAGATGCCTCATTTATCTGTGATCATAAATTTCTTTATAAGATAAGAGAAAAGGTTGTTGACGTCACATGCCCAGTTATCGTTCCACCCAAATTATCAAAGTGGATAAAAACACATCCAAAAGCTAAGAATTCTCCAGCCGAACATTTACAAGTATTAGATGAATTTGTCATTGGGTCTCAAAAGCTGCCATCACATTCATCAGGTCATTATGGTGCATTATGGTTAGCTCGAGCAGGATTCAAAACGATTTATATTTGGGGATGTGATAGTTTGGTTAAACCATCTATTTCATCTGAAACAGACAAATTTATTGTGAATAAGCAAAAGGAACGACCTCAGCACGGTGAAAAATTTGCCAATAAATGGAGAGCAAATTGGAAACAAGTTGTCGATTGGTATCCCGATGTGAATTTCATATTTAAAAATTTGGGAGGAAATAAGTTATGAACAAATATTGGATTGCATGGCGCGATGGAATAAATGCATGTGAAAAAGGCCATGGTACTAATATATTGGCTATTGTAAAAACCATTATATTTTTTACATATATTATTACAAATCTTACAATTATAACAGCAGTAATTCACCATTGGTAAATGTAAAAATTAGTAGGTTTTCATAAGTAGTTGGTTATTAACTAGATATTTTTGTGTACATATGTCTGGACTTATGGTATTATATTACCATAATGAATAAGACCAAAGTTGATCAATCAATCATCATCGACCATCCCGAGGGGATGTCAGACGAATCACTAGCTAGCGCATTAGAGGCAAAGACACGAGAGCTGCGGGAGCAGGAACAAGAGCCTGTTGAACCTAAGCCGGGTGAGGTTTGGGAATTTGCCGAGAGCAAGTACCTTGTGGTTGATAACAACCGTTGCGTTTCAATTCCAGAGGGGTATATCCAGTATACTTATGTAAGTAGTTTGACAACCCGCCTCGGTCACATCAGCGACTTCCTCAAGAGCCAGCCATATGACGACACAGTTCGCACATACAACAGTGAGCCAGCTAGTGAGTTTGGGTTGGATGGAAGAGATGCAGTGCTGTGTTGGGACAAAATATATGTAGTTTGGTATATCTGTGAATTTTCCAGTCTCGAAAAAGGCGACCAATGGCGTAAGCAACCGCCAGCACCAGAGAAGGAGGACTCACAATGAGCGACACTATACTAAACACTGTACTGATACTATCGGTTTTAGTGGTGGTGATAATGATGATAATAGGAGAATCAACGAAATGAGCGATAATAAAACACCAACACCGCTGACGGATGCGGTTGTTGAGGAAATTTGGAAAGACGACCTTGGCAGTTCTTACTGCCAGGAATATGTTCCAGCAGAACACGCCCGCAACCTCGAAAGCCAGCTTGCGGAGGCACAGCGTGACCTACTCACAAAAGAAGAGGGTGGCGAATGGGTTAGCCGATGCGACCACGAGGACGCACTTGAGGAGGCGAGCAAGGATGCTGACGCTCTGAGGGCAGAGCTAGCAACCGCTAAAGCTGACACGGAGAGGCTGGATTGGTTGGAGCAAGGGGGATGGGAGGTTTATCCCAGTGGTCGTAAATACTGCATAGCACACGACATTTATGATGCCGTGTACGCCACCGAACTACG
>Ga0129345_1000634_pt1 | contig 12984 bp, 18 predicted proteins | sample CPBDNA_FD_94425 | JGI IMG/M metagenome (GOLD analysis project Ga0129345, IMG submission 94425) | Freshwater to marine salinity gradient microbial communities from Chesapeake Bay, USA - CPBay_Sum_20_0.8_DNA | ecosystem: Environmental > Aquatic > Marine > Coastal | place: USA: Chesapeake Bay...
CGCCCCAACGTGGAGCGGCCTCGCCGCCCAGGCCGACGAGGGTCTGCTCTACGCCATCTTCCCGATGGCGTCGGGCGGGTTCGGTGTGCAGCAGATCCCCGCTGCCCCCGGATCCTTCGAGGGGCGCAAGCCCCTGCCCGAAGCGTGGGCCGGTGTGCGAGGGGAGGAGCTTCAGGCGCTCCTCCCCGAGAGTGTCCCTCCGGGGGCGATCTTCTGCCATCCGGGCAGGTTCATCGCGGGTCACAGCACCTTCGAAGGTGCTGTGGCCATGGCTGAGGCTGCGGCCAAGGCCTGATAAGTCCTCCCATCCTGGGAGGCCAGCAACCCCGTCCTGGGGTTGCTGTTTCATTTTTTATTTACCTGCACAAGGAGCAGACTATGAAAAGCTACGACCGTATCGACATCAGTAAGGCCCAAGAGGCCATAGACAAATGCATCGAAGAATACGCCGGGGACTGGCCCTCGAAGCGGCGCTCCATGAAAAAGAAGGGCAAGGAGTTAATTGCCCTCATGGAGAAGGCGTTGAAAGGAGAGGCCACGGCGCAGGACATGCGCCCCATTGCCAGGGACTTCGCCAATAAGTACTGGATGAGGGGTGTGTACACCGCCTGTGTTAGCTGGCCGCTGTACTCGAAAGAGTACATCTCCAGCGTGCACAGGTTGGCTAGTGCGCTTGGTGGCGGCAAGGGCACGCTCGAGGTGTGTGCAGGCAGCGGCCTGCTGGGTGCCCCAAACTGGGTGACCACGGACGCTGTCGATGGGCTTGATGCCCTGGAAGCGTGCGAGATCTATGGGGACAAAGAAGTACTCTTTGCCTCGTGGATCTGCTACGGGAGCGAGTTGGACTACAAGCTGACCCACAAGTGGGTAGTAGAACAGGGTAAACCTTTCATTCTCCTGGGGGAGGGGAACGGCTGCACCGGCAGCGAGTTGTTCTGGAAGCGGGCAGACGTGGAGTACAGAGTGCTTCGCAGCTACCAGATCAGGGAGAGGTATCCCTGGTTCAGGGACGTCCCCTCCTGGGACGGGATCTACGACGAGACCTTCCTCGTCCTCCCCTTGAGAGAGGAGGACTACCATCTGGAGGTGCCAGCCGCACACGGAGCGTGCCCCTCTTGTGGGTGCGCGCACGAAGAGTGCGAGTGCTAAAACTACCACCTCGACCCTGAAGGGTCGGTCCTAGTGACCGGCCTTTTTTTAGCTTTGATCGCAGTGTGATCAGTAGCCCAAAACGACAAAACTCCCAAAGCCTCGCAGCTAAGGGAGTTAGGTCTTACTCTAGAGAGTGCGTCAGACTTTAAGGGGCGTCCTTCATTCCCTGCGGTTCGCGCTCGGAGGGAAGAGTGGGGCCGAAATTATCTCATCGGCACCCCCTAGGTCCATCGACTACTGCATCGTCTCGATCTTACAAGGTCTCCGCTAAAAGCCTTGTCATCCCCGGCGTACACCCAGTTCTCAGCTACTTGGTCACCCAAGAGCCTGTGACTGCAGTCCGAAGCAGTGAAGCCACACTACAACTAGCTCGCAGCCACTGTCAACAAAAAAAGCAGGCATACGTAACTTTTTTTCAACTACATCTTAGGTAGGGTGATGCCGCTCTGTCCTTGGTACTTACCACCCTTATCCGCGTAGGACACATCGCAAACGGAAGCAGCCCTGAATACGAGCAGCTGGGCGCAACCCTCATTGGCATAGAGTCGAGCAGGTAACGGCGTAGTGTTTGAGAACTCCATAGTGATAGTGCCTGTCCACTCTGGCTCCAATGGAGTTACATTCACAATGATACCGCATCTAGCGTAAGTGCTTTTACCCAGCACAGTGATCAAGCAGTCCCTGGGTACGCTAATGGTTTCCAGGGACTCGGCCAGCGCAAACGAGTTTGGAGGTATGTCTATGTAACCTACCTCGCTGGCATCGATGTCGATGAAGTTGTCATTATCGAATCGCTTCGGGTCAACCAACGTGGTGAAGGTGTTGGTGAATATCTTGAAGTTAGTACCCAAACGGATGTCGTACCCATAGCTAGACGGGCCGTAGCTAACCACGCGCTTAGCGCCTTCTTTGTCAGGCTCGCACGGGACACAGGCACTGTCCACATACCTAACAGGTGAAGACTCAAAAGGCTTGATCATACCGTGATCTGCGCAAAGCCTGATTATCTCTCTGTCCGGCAATAACCCAGGCAGACTATCTAAAGAAGTGTGCTTAACGATAATTGGGCTATCACCTGTGTGGTCGATCATTGCTCTTTCTCCAAAAGCTTGGCTTGGTATGTTCCGTAATAGTCGGAGAGGGGCTCTCTACCGCCCGCTAACTTCAGTAGACCTGGGTTAGGTGCAAAGTAGTGGTCAACTAAACCGGACCCTCTTTTACCCGGACCACGGTCTACACGTACAATGACTCTTTTAGTAGCGAACGCCTCGTACTTCTTGCGGCTACGAGGACAGTCTATGTACGCCTGATACTCCTCTTTAGAGGCCCATCCTCCCAGCTTACCGACAAGGTCTACCTCAAAGGGTGGAGTGAATCCCTTGTCGTAGGGTTGCGCGCTGGCGTACACAACTACGCCTCTTTTCCAAGAGTTCCTGTTTTTAGCGCCAGACCACCAAACGACCTTCTTGCCTAGGAACCCATGCCAGGCTGGTTTCTTCTTACCCATGACTCACTCCTATGACTGTACATCGCTACGTACTACGCAGTGATCCGTACTATAGCAAGCAGTGATCCCGGTGTCCAGGGCTTTAAGCAAAAATCAAAACACCTTGGGTATAAGAACTACAGAACCTAGATATTACCTAAAATACTGGACAGTAGCTCAGTACTGTGGTAGTATCATTTACGCTCAAAGTGAGCAATGAAAAAGGAGAGAAAATGGCTAGCGTAAACAAAGTAATCCTCGTCGGAAACCTCGGCAAAGACCCGGAGGTTAAACACACATCTGGCGGTAAGACCGTCTGCAACTTGTCTATCGCCACCAAAGAGTCCTGGGGGAAGGGTAATGACCGCCAGGAGAAGACAGAGTGGCACAAGGTCACAGCGTGGGGTGCTACCGCAGAGAACTGCGGTAAGTACCTCGCAAAGGGACGCCAGGTCTATGTGGAGGGCCGCATCCAGACTCGCAAGTGGCAGGACAAGGACGGTAACGACCGCTACACTACGGAGATTGTCGCGCAGCAGGTCGTGTTCCTGCAGGGCGGCAACGGAGGATCTAAGAGAGACGGGGGAGGGGACAGCTACTCCTACACCCCTAAGAGCGGCGGAGGGGATTTTAACGACGGTGACATTCCCTTCTGATTTTTTTTCTCTGAACACAGTGTGATCACAAGCGGTGTACAGTGCGTACACCGCTTTTTTTATGGAGACAAGATGGTTTACATCGCAAACACACCAGACCTGCTAACAATCGCCAGGGACGCAGAGTCCCACAAAAGAAATCGGTATGTGCATACCGATCTCCTGGAATCCGTCCTGGACCCTGAAGGAAACCATGTGGCCACGATCTTGATGGTCCATGAGTTCGTGTGCGGCGTTAAAGTTGAGCCGCACTACCGAACGATGTGGATGATCAAGACAAAGAACAGTGACGAACCTAAACACGTCACACTAGACGTGGACATCTCACTGTTCGAAAAACTCACCTCCAATCAGGAAATGGAATGATTATAGAACATAAAAGGTACGAACAAGTACAGGTTTACAAGAAAAAGGGAAGCTCTGCTTTCCTGATGGAAGTCTACAGGGACGGCACACGCTACGTGGTCACGCCCTTGTGGGCAGGGGTTACGACTGGAGACCTAGAGGAGAACTGGTCAGCTAGGTTATTCCAAAGAACGGTGCCCGCCAATGAGCCCTGCGTACAGGAAGTCACGTCTCTGGACCTGACAGGTTATCGATCAGTCTCTTGGAGAAAGACACCTGAGCCTTGGCGCGAGTTATTTCTAAAGGGTGTGCAAGAGTACTCTCTCTTTGAGCTACGCTAACAGACAACAAGCCTGCAAGAGACCAAAGGGTTTCCTGCAGGCTTGCAGCGAAAGGAGGAACGTGCGCTAAAGACTCCGTTAAGGAGGGGCGGCGCACTTAAAAGACTAGGCTAAAAAACGGGGCAGTCAATAGACTAAGATAGCCCGTAGCCCAGTCTTTTTTAGCTATGCTACACGGCAGCTAAGGGCTTAAGCTTAGAGTATTCGGTACTCGGAAGATGCGTTTAATGTGCTGAGCTAGAGCACAAAAAGTGAAACCCGACTGCCCAAAAAGGGTTATCGGGTTTCACCGGAGGGAAAACTGGGGCCTGCATAAGTTCTGTGGTGGTTACGCAAGCTGTTTTAGCTTTATTTACATTTTTTAGCTATGTCAAGATATTACTGCCGTGTAGCTAAATTACCTTCCAAGTTTCTAGCACGCCTCACGTGACACTCCGAAGAGTCTAGCGCCGTGAGAAGTTGCCCAAGTAGTGGGTGTTTCGACCAAGGCGGTGGCTCGTCCTTCTGAACGTAGTACCAGAACTCTTCTACACACTGAGACATAATGCTCGCTGCTGTCTTGCTTGGTCTAAAGGACAGCATGACGAAGTCCACCATATCACTCCAGTCCCAGACCTCGTTGTCGTTAGGGCCTATGAAGCATGAGATAACTCCCCACTTCAACCCCGTGACGTGCAGGTACATCTGAACCTGCATAGCGTAAGAATGGGGTATCCTATCTGCTGCGAACATGGCCGCGTTACTTTTCCAGTAGGTACTGGACTTAGTTGTCTTTGCCTCAGCCAACCCGTTCAGGATTTTATCGTCTTTGCGCCATAGCAGTGTACCGTCTGTGTTGGCTTGGAAAGGCACTCTACCGAAGTCAGGATGACGCTTGAAAGAAACACCGTCTGCCAAGCCTACTCCTAGATTGGCGGCAGTGTGCTTCAGTATCTCAGGCTCAAGCTTATTGCCTCTAGCAATACCTGCTAAAGACGCGGGAGACTTGTAAACGTCTTCTTGTCGTATCTTACCCGTCTTAAGCTTCCAAAGGTGCTGAGGTGTAGCGTCCTGAAACTTGTTCTCTGCAATCATTCTTGGGTTAGCTGCCATGTCAGCATACAACCCCATGATATTGCCTAAGTCGCTACCACCAACACCGCGCTTACGTCGAAGGTGCCACTCTGCGCTACCATCTACCGGGTTAGACATTTGCAGTCTCCTTCGCAGCAGCGCGCTTATCCCGCATAGACTGACGCCTACATGCATAGCACCAGGGCTGAGGAACTCTACCAGTGGACCTGACTCGGAAACCGAAGAGGCTTTCTATATCTGCGTTACCAACTGCCACCTTTGCGCAGTCCTCGCTTTTACCGCCTGTGCATTCAGCGACCATCACACCCTCAAACGGGTACAACTTAGGGCGATCTTTTTTACGCCACATGCAGATATGCTCCCAGAGCCTAGCTCTGAGAAAACGCTCCTTGTCTTCCGAAGGTTTCTCTTCAGGGAAGTCCTCATCCGTGAAGTAAAACCTGAGAAGGATGCGTAGCACCGCCCAATGCTTGGTGTAGATCTCCTCGAATGTGAGTTCATCTACTTCGGAAAGGTCTAAGACGAAAATCATGAGTGCACCTTTTTAGCGATCACACTGTGATCATCTTGAGCACCCTTCCATCTGGGCACAGGACTCGATACTGGCTAAGCACTTGGGAAACACATGTGTACCTGCTTCCTGGCGAGTAATGCAGAAGGTTGTGAATGTAATGTCCTTCTCCAACTCAGCATCGAATACAGTCCCATCAGTAAATCCCAACTCATCTAAGCAACCTAACTTCTGCAGGTTAAGCTCAGCGTCATCACAGTACTCTGTGTCCTCCACAAAGTCTGGGTTTGGGTCTGGTGCGTTGTTACAGTGTGCTCCACCGCACAACACCAGAACAGCAATACCTACAACTAATCTTGACATGCTATCTGTCTCCTCTGCGTGCTTCGTCCATGTTCTGTAGAACCAAAAGAACCAAAGCGGTAAGTGACAGGATTGCAGTAATCAATATGGCACCTCGTAAGGTGCTCGCAGTCCGCGCTCGACTCAAGTGTCTCCAACAAGTATTGTTTGTCTTATAACTGCGAGCCTGTTTAGTACAGGTCCTCCTTTTTAGACCCCTGTACCTAACAGACCATGACTTATCCGCAAACCCTGCACGTTAGTATGTTCAACCCCAGGGACCTGTGATTACCCAGAAGTCCCTGGACTTAGGACTCGCAATCAAAGCAGGCTCTGCCTCGTAAAAGCCCTTAAGGCCCCAGCCAGTACCCCAAGAGTTCTGACCGATAAACTTACCGTCTTTGAAACCCACGATGACTGTTGCGTGACCGCCGAGAGTCTTACCTGCCACTGTCAAAGGTTTGCTTGTCCCTGATGAGCGGTAGTTGCGCCACGTAACGTCTACAGACGTACCGTAGGCTATTGCGTACCCACCGTTAAGAGCCTTGATGCAATCCTCTACTCGTTGATCACCTGTAGACGTGATGCGGTAATAGGCACCTGTCTTGTGTTTGGAGGCAGACACAAGCAGCTTGAGAGGAGGGCGAACTTTCCACTTATCTGGGTCCCAGGGAAATAAGCTTTCAGGTACCACACCGAACTTGTTCATCGCGTAGACAGCGTGACGGATGTAGCCACCCACGTTCTTGTACTCCTTACCTCCACCTCTTAGCTCTCGCATATAGAAGTAAAGTTGAAGCCGCGATAAGTCCACATGCTCGTCTCTGCCTAGCTTACGGATTCTCTGCAGTTCGAACGCGCTTACCACAGACTGAGCAACGCAACTGTTCGTACGTCCCTGATTGTGGACGGGGCTCGCAAACTCTCTCAGGTCTACGTCTCCTCCAGACGTCAGCTGCCTAGAAGACCGTAACGTTGAAAAAGTGTAGTCACTGTCTGACGGTGGATCTGGTTCGTACCCAAAGCCCAAGTCTTCCATGTTTCCTCCTGATCACGATGGGATCAAATTTAAACCTAAACAAAAGTACAGTCTACACTGTGCTCTCGGTGTTAGCCTGCGTGGGTATGGAAAGGTTGCGACGACGTACGCACTCCACCCACACTGCCCAAACAACCAAGTCGTCTGGTGTGCCGTGACATATCTCCTCTAGAAGCCTGTAGAGCTTCTGAAAGGCGTTTGAGGCGTGAGATGGGTGAGAGAACGGCATTCCATGCGCTTGAGCATACTCAACGGCCTCAGCGGCTGTTACGCGCCTTTGCTCAATACCTTTCCAGACCAGCAACGAGAAGCGACCAGGTTTGTGTGAAGACCTGATCGTCGCATCGCCTAGAGTCTTAGACAGGTACGCACCAGCAACTAACGCTGCTGTCTTCAAGGCTGCTTCCGAGCCTTGCTCTATTTGCCGTAAGAAGGCTTTGATCTTACCGGACTGCATGTGACCTCCTAGCGCCAATCAAACGCAATACGCTAAGGATCACTGTACCACAGAAGGGATCACTTGTATAGCTGAACAAGTGATTAGTTACAGTTATTCAGACTCACCGAACACTGCGTACTTATCTCTGAGTAACTGGTCTTTAACTGCGCGAGGGGTGGGCGCAGTCAGGTTAGAGCGCCTTACCTTTCGGTACATAGCACCTAACCGACTGGAGTAGACTAGCACTAGGTCTGGGGATAGTTTGTCTATGAGGTAAAGATCCCATGTACCCCTGCCCTGACTGTAGCTGCCGTTGAGGTTATTCTCTTCGGGACCATGCGTAAGCCTGCCGGGATTGTTCTTGTACTCGTCTAAGGCAGCTTCGAGTTTCCTAGCCTCAGCTTCTTTTGCATTTTTGAGGAACTCGTCTATTTGGTCAGCCATATCCTATCCCTAGGTTCGATCATGTTGTGATCAAATTTAACTATCTAGAACGTGCTGCACAATATATTCGGAGGCTAACCTGCGCGCCTGTAGGGAGTTATGGTTCTGTAGGTACTTGGTAAGCTCCTGTATGCGAGACTCTGAAGAGTCGGAGCGAACTAGCTTGTACAGCGTCCAGTACTCTTCGCCCTTCTCTAGTTGGTAAAACGTACCCTCGTAGGAAACTCTGAAGGTGTCTTGGTAAGGACGTGTAGAGCAACGAAACCAGTGAAGACGAACATCACTCATAGCGCACCCCTTACGTTTCAAGGCCAGCTAAGTAAGAGCGTATAGCGGCAAGTAGATCATCTTTTAGGGATGACTCCGACAAGCTGAGCCCAAGGTCTGCACCGAGGGCAACAAGCTCGGCCTTGGTCTTGCCGTCTGTCAGCGTGGCGTGAGCTTCGTTTAACGTTAAGCCGCAGTAGATCGTTTCTATGCCTACACCCACAATGGTGACCATCTGATTTGCTGCATACCAATACGCTTGTTTTGGTTCACCAATAACAACTATGTATCCACTGTCTGAACGTAAAGACACTTCCTCGGTAAGAGGGGCCGGTACTAAATTATCCCCTTCGTCCAGATAAAATTCGTCAGGGTCATGATTGTATCTTGGGATTGGCATGTTTCAACTCACAAAGTAAAAATGTGCGCCTCGTAAATGTCTAATGTGACTGGGCCAATGTTAGAGACACCGAATCGATTCGCACCTATAGTGTGAGTACCTCCGCCAGTGGTAGTCTGCAAATCTGTTATGTCTGCAGTGATTTTACTACCACCTGTATTGTTATCAATCTCTAGTGTTCTATGAAAGACTTTGCCGGAAGCATGGGTGCTGTCTAAGTAAGTAACAAACCAAGTAGGTTTTTGAGACTCAAAACCGGATTCGTTAGGAATATATGAATCATAAGGATCTAAAGAGCTAGGAACGTAGTTTTGGTCAGAAGTATACGGGTGCGGTATCCTAAAAACATTTCTACCAATGTGAGTTGTAAACGATGGTCTGTAGTAGCAGCTAGCGTGAACGTAGCGTGCACCTGAAGGTCCCGGATTGAGCGCAGGAAAATACGTCTGAGATGCGTCTATGCCTCCGATAGCTGGCGTAGGCGTGACGGGATTTCCCTTCATAATGCACATTACAGCCCCGCCTGCGCTGCCCAGCGTAAATTGCAAATAAGCCCTAGATGGGTTGGTGTTGGAAGCTTCTAGTCTCCATGCACCTGAAGCTGACGCGGTAGGGTCATCTATAAAGGAAGCGCCGCCTGTTATATTTGTGGACCAACCCCTCGCAGTAATAGAAGCGAGGGTGTCTGATGTCGTTAGATACGCAAGATCAGTTGAGCTAGCACCTTGAGAGTAAGCCATGCTTGCGTTGTAAAACTCAGAGGGCACTAGTACCCCAGGACCACTACTGACGTAAGCATTAAACTTGCCACCTTTGGCTGTGTAATACTCGTCTCCATCTGATACACCGCTGGCGCTGCGTAAATCCGCAAGCGCTGTGTCGTAGTCGCTATGCACAGTTATAGCGAATCCTCCACCACCTTGCTCAACTTTCCAAGTACCCGTAACGGCATCGTATGTTAAAGGCATGGCTAATACCTGATTAGATTCTAAAAAAGTGCGCTTCGTAAACGTAAAACTGAGCTTGACTGCCCACGCCACCTTTAAATGCCCTTAAATGTACCAATTGAGCAGTGTTGGTATTTAAGTTAGAAATTTCTGTGGCCATATGACCATTCTCTACTACACCCATAGGCTCTATTTTTCTGACATAGGAATAATAATCAGAGGACGGCGTACTGTTTGTATCCAAGTGTACTACAATCCAAGTAGGTGCTGGTGAGTCCTGCTTTAATATACTTGCCTGGGCCTCCTCTCCGGTAGAGGTGCCGTCTGAAAAACAGAACCCGTCAGCAATCCCCCGTTTAAACGGACTTACCCACACTTCAGGCATTGCAGTTGCTCCACCTACACGTATAAGTGGGCAAGCACACTGCCCACTATAAACGGAAGAGTTTGTAGTCACCTTCAAACGCAGAATAGCAAAGCATCCGTCTATTGGGTTAGTTGGATAAAAACTCCAGCTTGCATTGGAACTACCAGATGCGCTGGAGTCAAAATGCCAGTAGTCACCGTAAGTAGGATCAGTGCCTTGCTTAAGAGAACTGCTGTTCGTCTGCCCGTACTCCCAGCCACGACTCTCCATTGTTGCTTGAGGGTCGCTGCCCGTAAAGTACGCCTTAGCGGTAGGGTCCGCGATACCTGTACCACTATTAGTAGCACCCGTTATGTGGCCGTCTGAGTGCATAGAGTCGTATAGATCTGCGGGTATTAGGATACCTGGCCCTTCAGACACGTATGCTTTAAACAGCAAACCTGAATCCAGCAGGTACAGGTCTCCGTCAGAAGCAGACCCGCCACGTAGAGCAGCAAGCGCAGTGTCATAGTCCGAGTAGGACGTAGGAGCACCCCCGCCACCACCACCGCCAGCTTGCACCTTCCATGTCCCAGTTACTGCGTCAAGTACCAAAGGCATAGCGTGTCTCTTGCTCAGGTTGAAAATACAGCATACCAAGCAGTAGCACCGTCACAGACGAGGGTTACTGCACCATAGTCTACTGTAATCTCCAGGGCGTAAGCCGTGGGCAGGGAATCGACCGCCCCATTGATCGTATCCGACCCGTCAGGGGAGATGCCCACCTTGTTGGTCGCTGCGTCCCCAAGATCGTGGATCGTGAGCATTCTACCTGACGGCTGCGCTGCCGCTGAAGGCAGGTTGATGGTCACAGCCGCAGCCGAAGTGTCTGCGCCCAGAACAACATCCGGCCCAAACGCAGCCGAACTATCCACGGTGTAAGTGCCGCTGACTTCTTGCCGCCTGTGAACTAAGGCTTCTGAAGAGACGAGACCTTTAGATCCCCCGGAAGAAACCCAAGCACCGTTACGCAAACCTATCTGTGCCATATGCGTCTCCGTGACGTAGCGTATCTAGACTCAAGCAATCTACCTGAGTCCTTGGGTATAAGAGAAGTGCTAACTACGTTAGCGCCTACCTAACTTAGAAAAAACTAGACACACAACTAGCTTGCTGCTATTATGTGCAGTGTAGCAAGGAGGGTTACCATGAACTACTCATTCAAATCATTACCTAGTGAAGAGGACATGCACAGGCTGGTCGAAGTGGCAAAAATGGTTTGCCGCTCGGGCAGCTTTACGGCTATCCGATCTGTCGAACAGGCAGTGACCATCATGCTTCTAGGCATGGACTATGGTTTGCCGCCGCTCACAGCGGTGGCCCAGATTCACGTACTCAAAGGCAAGCCCAGCTTGAGTGCTGGAGCCCAGAGCGCGATTGCAAAGCGCAGTGGACGTTACACCTGGACAGTCAAGAAGCTGACCAACGAGGAGTGCCATCTGGTGTTCCTTCAAAGGGACAGCAACTCGGACTCCGGGTGGATGGAGCTTGGTCCTGCGTCTTTTACAATGGAAGACGCCAAGCAAGCCGGACTGCTCGGTAACATGACCTGGAAGAAGTACGCACAGGACATGCTATTCGCAAGGGCTGTGAGCCGTGGCGTGAAGCGCTACTGCGCAGACGAGTTCGGTGGAAGTACCTATGTGGAAGGTGAACTGGAGGCAGAGGACACAGACACACCGACTGTGAAGAAAAAGAAGAAACCCGTGGTGTCCACAGCACCCTCTTTCGCTGTAGTGGCTGCAGCGGCGTGGGCGATGGAGAAGAAAGCTTTCGATAAGGAGGCAGACGCTCTTGCTGCTGCTAGAGAGATCTCCAAGCTGGAAATCTCTGAAGAGGAGAAGAGGAAGAAGTGGTTGGAGGTTGTGAAGAGCGCTAGCCCTGCAGAGGAGTAGCGATCATGGTGTGATCAGATGAGAAGTGGGCACTGCTGAGGTGGTGCCCACTTTTTTTAACCCTCAGGCCTTTATAGCCTTTATAGCAGCTGTTTTCTTTTCCATTTCCGTAATCGCTGTTCCCAGTGCAGTACCCAAGCCTGCTAGCTTTTTACTCACTGCTTCAAGACCTTGGTCAAAGGCTTGCGAGCCCCTGCCTGCTGAGCCAGTAACCGCAGGAGAACCTATGGTTCCTTTGTTCTGAATGGCACGCGTTACGTCTGAACCTTTCATCTCCTCTGCTGTAAGGCCTTCAGCGTCTAGAGTCTTCGACAAGGTACTCATAAGCTGACTAGCGACAGCGGCTGTATTATTACCATGAGTAGCTCTAAGCTTATCTTCTAGTGTAGCCCTGAGTTGCGTTTCCTTGGAGCCCGCTAGAGCATCCATTCCGTCTTCACCGAAAGCGCCAGACTCACTCAGCAGCGCCATCAGATCTTTGTCGCCATTAAGGAACTCCTTAACTATGGACTTCTTAGAGGCTACAGAACCAGGCTTTGCCAAAGCACGCTTTTGACGCTCTTTGAACGTGGCGATGTTCATACCCATGCGGCCAATCATTTGAGACACAGGGTCGTTCTGCTGCATACCTACGGCTAACCTAGACCCGGAAATCTTTCTTAGCTCCTCAGGGTCCATGTCCATCATGAAACCCATGGCTTCCTCTTGCGCGTCCGCTGCACTCTGATCCTTAACATCCAGCTGAGCATCGGTCATGTACTTAACCATATCGGACAACGCCCGTCCTGCCTGACGAGACCCTGCCCGAGTAAACTGATCAGCTAGATTACCGCCGTACTCTTCGCCGCGCCTAAAGCTTTTAAGGTAACCGGTCTCTCTTTCTCTGATTGCTTCCAAGTTATCTTGGCTCATCTGAAGACCGACCACACCTTTAGCAAAATCTATAAGCTTACCTTTGCCACCTCCTAGTAATTGCCTTCTTGCTATTCTCTGTGGTTTGGTTGCAGAATCCCCACCAAAACCACTGATGTACTTCTGGACTGACTCCGGCAATTCGCCGCGCTCAAGATCGTCCAGAACTCTTTTACGGTCAATGTCACTAAGACCCTCTAGCTCACCGCGTAGACCCGTAAGCATCTCTCTAGCAATGTCTTCGTCAGCGTCTGTTAACTCTACCATGCCCCCACTACGGGCGCTGACGGGTATGCCACTACTATTATAAATAACTCTGGCTCCACGA
>Ga0129345_1000636_pt1 | contig 12970 bp, 1 predicted proteins | sample CPBDNA_FD_94425 | JGI IMG/M metagenome (GOLD analysis project Ga0129345, IMG submission 94425) | Freshwater to marine salinity gradient microbial communities from Chesapeake Bay, USA - CPBay_Sum_20_0.8_DNA | ecosystem: Environmental > Aquatic > Marine > Coastal | place: USA: Chesapeake Bay...
GGCTAAAAAACAGAAAAGTAAAAGATCTAGATCTTCATATAATGTTGGAGGACCTCTCCAGCCAGGTAGCCCTTATACAACAGCTGCATCTACAACTGGAGTAGCAATGCCTACTCCTAATATCCAAGAAGAAACTACAAATCCATTTGCAGGCTTGACTAGAGCCAGAACAATGGAATATGTACAGAATGCAGGTAACCAAGCTATGTTGCAGCAACAGAATCCAATGTTTTATAGCCAGGGTGGACCTACTAAATCTTCTTACACCCGACAATCTAAAAACTATTGGGCACAAGCTAATAGTAAAAAGAAAATGGCAGTAGGAGGACCTTACTCTAATATTAATCCTCTTAATCCTCAAGGATATTCTGATAATGTTTTCATGGAAGGTCAGGCAGCTCAAACAATGGACTTGTCTGATTCTACTCAAAGAAAGATGAAAAGACGTCAGATAGGTAGAGACATAGGAGCAGCTGCTTACGGAGCTTTGGAAGGAGTATTAGATACAGTTACTTTTGGTCTAACGGATCAAATTACCGATGCCGGATATGATGCTTTAGCCAAAGCAGGAAGATCTCAAACAGCTGCTCAACGAGCAAGGAATGAAAGATGGAGAACATCAGGGCAGTTCCTAGGAGCAACTGCAGGAGCTTTTATCAATCCAGCAGCTATAGGTTCAGCCATTGGTACTACCGATATTGAAAACTTTGCTAATGAAGAGTCTCAAGGTTTACAAACAGGTTTAAAGGTAGCTGGAAAAGTAGCTGGTATGGCTACAGGGTCTACAGGGTCAGGAAAAGGAGCTTTCGATGGAACCCCTTTCGGAGACTTTTCGGAAACTATGCAAGGAATGTCTCCGTACGGAGGAGATGGAAATGTTTTACAAAACTTGTACGGAGCTACCGGAGGACAAGGACCTCAGATGTACGATGCTCTAGGTAAAATAGGAGAAGGAGGAGGAAAGGATGCTTTAAAGTTATTTCTCCAACTAGCAGCTTCTAATCCAGAAGTAGCAAATAAACTAGGAATTATTCCACAGTCTCCGGGACAGGCTCAAACTCAGACTCAAACCCCTGATAGTAATCAGCCTACAGGAAGTACATCAAATGCTTTTGGACTTAACCCTTCCCCATTCGGCCGTCGGGAACCTTTTCAACTTGATGTACCTACTCTTAATATGCCTGCTTCAGCTAATATGCAATTACCGTTTGCTAATGGGGGCTATAGAAAGAAGATGAATCCAGGAGGACCAACAAATCCTCCTGTAGACTTGTTTACTGATACACTGACTCAATCCCAGCAGACTCAAAGCAGTCAAGGTGAAGGTTTATTCCCGCAAAAAGCTCCTATCTCTCCTGGAATGAATTCTATGTTTTCTCCAGGGTTTTTTGATACTCCTGATCCTAGAGTACTTCCAGCAACTGCTTCCCCTGTTATAACAGATACTCCTCCAGTAGGGGCTTATTCTCTCGCAGATCCTAGTAGTAATATCAGTTATAGTCGAGGGCCAAAAGGGGTTAATCTCAGTATCCAAACAGGAGCTGATAAAAAAGGAAATCCTACTTATAGTACAGTACCTATAAGTAGCTTAGAACATTACTTAAACAGTCCTTCTTTTTTCTCTAACGATCCTGCTTTAAGAAATGCTGCTATAGAACAGCTTCAAGGAGGTTTTCCTATAGAGGTAGATGAAAAAGGAAATGTAAGACTTAACTTTACTCCTGCACAAAGAAGAGCATTTATAGGAAGACCTGAAGATAATTATGAAGCTACTATGAGTTCTGATGAATACTTACTTGCAATTATGAATCAAATAACTAATCCAGAGGAGTTAGCTGAGACTAAAAGAAAGATTATATCTAGAAAAGGAGATTCTCCGGATGCCGCTGTCCCTGAATCCAAAGTATGCGAAGAATGTGACCATCACTACTGGTCAGATAATAAATACGGAGGCAGCATTAAAAAGTTTGCTCCAGGAGGACCAACAGATCCTCCTAGAAATGGACTACCTACTTTTGATCCTCAAATAAATTCTACTCAAGCAGTAAGAGATAATACACAAACCCCAGCATTTGAAGATCCTTATGAAAGAGCTAAAAACGTTGCAGCAGCAGGACAGCAGCAAGTATTAAATTTTCAAAACCAAGTAAAAGAATACGTATTAGCTAATAACCCAGAAGCAACTCCTGAACAGATAGATCAAGCAATAGCTCAAACTATCACTACAGGAAAAATGCCAGAATATATCCAACCTCAAGGTCAATATCAAACATATGGATCTTCAGGACAAATGTTGGGTACTCAAACTTTTGCTACCGATCCTAAAGTAAGAGCTGCTCAAAGAGCCTACAATGATAAATACGGATATTCTCCTAAAGAATACTCTCCCATTAACTTACTTGAACCAATGATTCAAGGTTATAGAGGGATTCAAGCAGGGCCTGTTGCTGCTGACAGAGGATACTTAACTAATAACGAGTATAATATTGATATACCTGGATCAATAGTAGCAGCAGATCTTTTATTACCGTTTGCACCTGGGTTAGTAGGAGCAGGAGTTAAAGGACTAAAGGCTATTCCTAGGGCAACTAGAGCAGGGTTAAGAGCAGCACAAAGTAGAGGATTTCTAACTCCTAATACTCCAGATCTAACAAAAGGATTAACGCTTTATTCAGGAGTTGATCCTCGTGAAATTAGAGCTATATTTAAACAAGGAACTAAAAATTTTCAATCAGAAATAAATTGGGGTAACTGGAATCCAGATACTCCTAAATATCCGGAGTTAATAAAACAGTATAATGCTATAGAAGAAGCTACAAAAAAAGCAGGCACCTGGATGAAAAATGCAGATGGAACACCATTTACACTAGCAGACGGAAGTTTAGGAACTCCTGAGCAATTTATACAAATGAATAGTATTCAGTATCAAAGAGCTTTTCCTGGAGGTAGTAATGTTGTATATAGAGGAACTGGTGTGAGTAATTCCACCCCTACTATGGTTGCACCAGGGACAGACCCAAATCGAGCTGTATTTGCAGCTGACGAAGATCTTGCTAAACTTTATACTTATAGAAGGCCAAGTGGTTATACTACCCTAACTCCTCAGCTAGTTAAAGAAGGTACTCACTTCAAAGAAAGAGTTCCAGGAGTTTTTAAATTGGCAGTACCTAAAAATTCAGGTAAAAATTTATCTTTTAATGCAGAAGGTGACCACTGGACAAGTATTAGGCTAGCTGGAAAAAACCGTGCTACTATTGAGACTCGATTAAATCAAGCGAAAAAACGTTACGAGGACCTAGCAAGTAGTAACACGCCTAATGCCTTTGATCTTAAAAATCAACAAGAAAAAATAAAGATATTAGAAGACTTATTAAAAAGTGATCTTGTAAGTAACCCTCAAGCATTTAACGAAATGAGAGCTGTGTTAGGGGATAGGACTATAACTGATAACATTGCTAATTACATAAACAAAACCGATTTAAATTCTATACAAATTAAAAATGTAACTGACGGTGGACTTGGAGATGTAACTATTATAAATCGTAAACCAGGAATGTATCCAAAATCTCTTGTAGGAAATGTAGGATTCTTTGACATGACTAATCCAGATGTATTTAAAGCATTAGCTGGTGTAGGAACTGGAATAGGATTGACTCTCGGAGCTGCTAGAACTAGTCCAGAAATTAACACTTACGGAAAAAGGAAAACATTTGCTCCAGGAGGACCAGCTGAAACAGATCCGCCTAAATTAATAGATATACAGTACAGACGTGATGGAAAATTAGAGTTTTATGACGATGGTTCTCAAAACTTTATTCCTAATGATGGAAGTGCTCCTCGTAGAACTACGCCTACAGTAATGTTAGATGCTGCAGAAGTTGTAGCTAGCCCTAATCAAGAGCCTCCTTCTTTATTTGACATGTTAAGTAAAGATAGAACTAGAAACCAAGTTAGACGAAGATTAGGAGATCAAGGAGTAGCTGAATTAAATAGTGTGTATAAGGCTATAGACCAAGAAAGGAAGCCCTATGTAGATAATTTTCTTACACCATTACTACTAACAGGAACTGCTATGGCTGCAGGTCCTACTGTTGGCGCAGCTCTCGAGGCAGCAGATGCCTTTGCATATGCCGCTTATCCATACGTTTCCAGCGCTGTAGGTGCTTTAAGTACTCCTTTTACAATAGGTAGTACTACTATTCCAGGTCTTACTGCAGGAAATATTATAGGAGGAGGCTTTGCGTTAAAAGGTGCTGACAATCTTTCAACAGATATGAATACAGGATTCTATAGTAATCCTAATATTCCTACTAGTCAAAAAGTAGAAAGAGGTATTATTACAGGTTTAGATTTACTAGGAACTCCTGGAATGGGTAATGCTTTACTCCAAACAGGAAAAGGTGCTTTTAATCTTGGTAAACAAGCAGGTAAACTCTTAACTACTAAAACCCCTGTAAAGAATGCTTGGAGATTAAACCCTAAAGCATATCAGTATAATCTTCCTCAAAATACTCTATGGAGAGGAATTGGTAAAGAAGGTATGGAAGATGCTTTACAATCTGGAGTATTTAGACCTAAACCTAATGTAGAACCTTCGGGGGGAAGTTTTGATATATCTAAAACTTTTGATAATACATACTATAGCCCTCGGTTTAAGATTGCAGATAGATATGGTAAAGGATACCTTGCAGAGGTACCAAAAGATGCTGCTAATTTTGGAAGAAGATATAAAGGTTCTGATTGGAGTATGTCAACAAAAGAACAGATTCCAATTAATGAAGGGCGTATATTGCAAAAAGACTGGTTAAGAGGATATAAACCTGTAGATATGTCTAATGCAGGCACTAGGCCTTTTCAACCAGGAGTTATTGGAGCCAATCCAGGAGCATCAGTATCTACGGCAGGTATTTCAGCTCCGGTAACAACAGGGGCCCTTATCGACGATGCCTACTTTAGAAGTATTGGTAGACCTGATATTACAACAGACTTTGTAAATAAAAGTGTTGAAACACTTAGAGCTGCAAAAGATAGAACTCTTAATGCTCTAAGAAGCCCTGAAGGTAAGCAAAGATTTAGAAATATGCTTAACCAGGGGTATTTAGAACAAAAGGCTAATAAACTTACAGATGCTCAATTTGAAAGAATCTATAATCAAAGACTCCAAGATGTAGAGGATGCTTTTACACATAGCTATAATAACAGATTAAAGAGTTTATTAGGAAAACCTGTGTCAGACCTAAAATTTCCAGGAACATCGTATAAAGATACCATGGGACAGTATGCAGAAGGGATGGCTAGGGACATAATGAAAGATAATGCTTTCTACAGAAAACCTTTTTACACATTTGATCGTCGCCCTGCCCCTACCTCTGGAAGTATAAACTTATCAAAAGACAAACTTAGAGGCGTAAAAAGTTCATCTAGTTTAGATAATACGACTAGACCTTATTATGTTCCAGAAAAATTTACCCATGATGCAATGTTTTCTGACATGCCTCCAGTAGTTCCTGGAACTGTATCATTAGGAACAGGCTATGGGGACGATATAGTAACAGCTATGCATGAGTTTGGTCATTTATTACAACAAGGGCAGACAACTCCTTTTGAGCGACAGCTTATAGCACTTGCAGGCGATAGTCCTAACTATTCTATCTTTAATGCTTATAGTAAGCCAAATATAGCAGACGATATATTACCAAAAGCTATAAGAGATACAAAAGAAAGTATTAAAAAAGAGTTTGATTACTTTACTACATCAGGGGGTAGAGACTTTAATAACGAGGCTTTTCCTTTCCAAGTAGAGCTTAGAAATGCTATGTTAGAGAACAAGCTTCTTAAAAATTATTTTGACCCTATTAATCCCCAAAAACTAGCAGCTCATAGAATTCTTGAACATAAAAAGTTTAATCCTCTAAGTAATAAAAAATTAGGACAACAAGTTCAAGGAAGAATGCTAACTTTCTTAGATCCTTCAAAGTACGCTGAGCTATCTCAAGTAATGAATAGAGCTCCACTAGCTTTAACAGGGATTGCAGGAGCCACAGGGGTTGGACTAGCAGCTAGCGGGAATCCAGAAATTAACACTTATAGACCTTAATTATGTTACCGAAGAACTATAAAAAACCAAGTAGTTATAAAACTACTACTCGTAAAAAGCCTGTTTATAGATCTAAAAAACTTGCAGCTGGCGGACCTGGGGATCCTAAGAAACCCGTTGACGGTACTGAAACACCTCTTCCAGGAAATGTACTTCCTGTAGCAGAAGTAGTTGCTTATAACGAAGGATTAAATCCTGCAAGATTAACAGACCACATGGCATATTTAAATTCGCTATTTAGCGATCCAAAATCCCCATATTTAAATCAACCAGGAAAGGAACACTTAGCTTATTATAAGGAAGACACTGATCAATTTCCACTAGATTATTTCTTAGAGTCAATGACACCTTATAGTACTTTTAAAAGGGGGAAGGTTTCTGATCCTACACAGCAATCCTGGTCTGCTGCTACTACTTCTTATTTGATGGGACAGCTAACAGGGGCAGAAAGTAGAGAGGATTTACTTAATAGAGGATTTAGAGCACACACAGCTCATTATCCTTATATAAACGCTGCGTTTGAGACAAAGAAAGATCCTAACTTTGAGTTTAATTCGCATATAGCTAAAAGAATCCCCAATAGCCTTAAAGAAGTTAAGATTGGAGATTTATTCTTTAGAGGATACGACAGAACTGATGGATACAGTTATAAAGACTTTAAAAAACTAGCTAAAACAAGTTCAAAAGAATTTAACCCTGACACAGAGGAGGGAGGTTACTATCCTAGCCACACAGATACTGTAGTAGATAAAGGGACTGATGATAAAGGAGACTACGTAGTACTATCTGGAGGAAATGTAAAAAATAGATTACTATATCAAAAAGTTTATTTAGATAATATAAAAGATGACTATGCAGGATATATGCAACAAAATCCTGAAAGAAACTTCGAAGACTCTCGGCTCTTCATTAGACCTAATGTAGCATCACCGTCTAGTGACAATCCTTCTGAACAAGATTTTAATCCACTCATATTACCTACCTTTGGAATGGCAGCAGGAGGGAATCTAATGACAAATGGTTATATGAATGTGCTGGCAGCCGGTGGAGAAATGACTGAAGGAGATCCTACTAGTCCTAGTACATCGACTAACAGCTTAACTGAGCAAGAAAAAAATTTAATCTTAGATTCTATAAAAAAAGCAGCTCCTGGAATAGGGGAGTACCAAATGCAGCAGATCTATGATAACTTTTTTGCAGATGAAGACTCTATTCCTTATACCAGAAATATGTTAATAAGTGATAAGTTAGACGAGACTGTACAACTTGTTCTAGGAAGTAGACTTGCTTCAAAAGCACTTTCAGGAGAAAAGCCTAGATTTAGTGATATAGTTTCTACTTTAGCAGGAGCCCAGGGAGATATAAAAACTGCTCTTATAAATATGGGAGTTCCTCCTGAGCAAGCTGTAGAATACCTAAAAGCACAGGCAAGACAGGCAGGAGCTCCTGAAGAAAATCTAGGATACATAGATAGACTAGGCGGTAAAGGACTTTTAAATCCTTTTAACTTCTTTGATTATGAACTACCGGCTGATAAAGTTTACTACTCTAATATACCTCATTACTCTTTTGCAGCTGGTGGAAATATGTACGCTATGGGAGGACCTCAAGATATGTTAACTAATATTGAAAACGGTGGTACTCACGAAGAGAATCCTCTAGGAGGAGTTCCTATGGGACCTAATGCTTCAGTAGAACAAGGAGAGACTATTCAGCGTAATACAGAACCAGGAACTGATTTTGTATTCTCAGACAGATTACCTGAAAAAGGTATTACTAAAGAAATGGCAGCTGAGTATAACTTACCTAAGAATATGATAGGTAAGACTTTTGCCCAAGCCTCTAAAACTATTGAGAAGCAAAACCATCGTAAGCACGATCTTATTGATAAGAACACTAAAGATGTTGCTCTTGCTAGATTAAGAGATGCTCAAGAAGAATATAAAGACAGAGCTTTCAGAGAGCAGTTAGCTGAAATAGAAGATAAGTTTGGAAAGTCAGCAGCAGAAGCTCAACAGCCTTCTCCTGAAGAACAAGCAATGATGCAGCAACAAATGCAAGGAGCTGCTCAACCTGCTCAACCTTCTCCGGAAGAAATGATGGCTATGCAAATGGGTATGGGACAAGAACCTCCTCAAGGTATTCCTGCTCCTCCTGCTCAAATGCCAGGTCAACCAATGGGTCAGCCAATGGCTTCTCAAATGGCACCTGAAGGAATGGATCCTAATAGAGAAGCTCAAATTAGAGCAGCTCTACAAAATGCTTATGGAGGTCCAGTTCAGATGGCACCAGGAGGTCCTACTACTCAAGACTTGCTTAGAGGTTTGGGTAACTATGAGCAAGTATTATATCCTAATGGAGCTGTAGACAGACAGAGAACTTATGGGGAATTTGCTAAAGATGTATTTGGGCTTGATAACTTACAAAGAGTAGAAGATTTTTCACGGGGAATGATGCCTTCAGGTATTCCTTATGCGGATCCTGATAGATTTGCTACAGGACCGAGAGTTGATATGTCTCCACAACCAACTGTAGACTCTAGCCAAATAAATTCAGCAGATATTCAAGAAGCTATGATGGGTATGGGTATAGACCCTATGCAAGCAAGCACTCCAGTTTTAGGAGAGACTATGCCTGGAATGACACCAGTGGATTTTGAAGCACTATCTTCAGGAATACCTTTTGCAACACCCGCAGGACCTAGAAACGAACTAGGTCCAGAAATTCCTGAAAAAGAACGAAGTGTATACGACATACTAAATTCTATGGAAGGCTTTGATCCTGTAACATATTTTCAAACTCCAGGATTGGATTATCGGGTTCCTATAGAAATGGAAGAAATGCCTACGCTACCTACTCAAGAGCAGTTTACTACTCAAATGCCTATACAAGAAGTACCACCTAAGACAGAAGGTTTTAAAGACTTTGATCCTAACGAGTGGCTAGAAGAAGGAAACAAAGGAGGTGAAAATGAGTATGTAGATAGATACAGACAAGGGGTATTTGCAGATGCTTATGCTAAACTTTTGCAAAGTATTAAACCTATTAGAGAAAGAAATGCTGCTGCTTATTTTATTAATGCTCAGTACGATCCTATTAACTATCCTATTGAAGCTCAGAGAAAAGCTTTAAAAGATATATCTTCTTCTACTAGAAGATTATTAGCTAATAGAATGGGATCAAGTCCAGGTATGTACATGGCTATGATGGGTAAAATTAATGCTGATGAAGCTTTGCAAACAGCTGATCTATTCGATAAAAAGTATACTGCAGAAGCTCAAGATGTTCAAAGAATTCGTGAGCTTAATAATCAGAACTCTGAGTTTAATATGAGAATGAAGCAGTTAGTAGAAGAGCTTAATGAAAAAGATCTTCAAGGAAAAGAACAGCTTGCACTAGAAGCAGCTAACTCATTTGCTAAAACTTACCAAGGTCTCAGAAAAGAAGACTTTATGAAGTTCATAGGAGAAGAATATAAAATCTTGTATGGATTAACTAAAGGAGGTGATTTCCTAGAAGAAGAAGATAAAGAAGAAGAAGATAAAGAAGATAACAAAGACTAATTATGGCACAGTATATTCAGGCTCCACAGTATAGCTATGAGCCTCTACCTATGGAACAGTACATTGAGTTAGCTAAGGCTCAAGGTCAAATGTTTGATGCTGCTCAAAATCAAGCTTATGCGTTCTTACAAAACCTCCCAATTCTTGACGGAGGTTTAAGTACTGAAGGATGGGCTAAAGATCTTAGACAGAAGTACGGGGATAGAGTGCAAGAATCTATAGACAAGTTTGTAAAAACTAAAGATAGAAGAGCCCTTTCCAGCGATCTAATGTCTATAAGTAGAGAGCTTAAAGATGATCAAGATGTCCAGATTAATAACTTTGATGCTCTAGAATCAGCTAAAATGCTTGAGTTTATGAAAAATCCTGAAAATAGAAATATGGTAGCAGGATTTACACTTGACAATTCTGGAAACATGTTTTATACTGATCCAGAAACTCAACAGCAGAAATCTAACTTTAGACAGTACGAAAGAGGTCAAAGTACTCTCCAAGATATTCAGAAGAATTATGCTGACTATACTACAGGAATTGATATCGGTAGAGACGCTGGATTTGTAAAACAGTTTGCTCTTAATAGCTATGACGAGACTGATAGAGATTTAGCTAGAAGCAATGTAACAACAATTACAGGGCAGGATGGTAAAATCTACTATGAGACAAAGACTACAAGAAAGCAGTTTACTAACTTAAATGAAGCTATAGCAGACGAGCTTGGAACAATAGTAGGATACAATTTATCTGACCAGGCAGTAGATGCTCTAAGAGTTCAATATGAAACTCAAGCAGATGAGACTGTTAGAAGCTATAGAATTAAATATGGATTTGAAGAAGGGTTTGAACGATATAAGAATGATGTCTACGATTACTTCTTCCCTACTTCTCAGTCTATAACTACTTCTACAAATTACCAAAATGCTGGAACCGGTACAACAACAGGCTCTAACCAAGAGCAAGTAGAAGCTTTGCTATTTTCTGAAATGACTTTTAATAACATGCAAAACATTACAGGTAAGTATGAGGAGTCGGATATTGTTAATACAAACTTTGCTTTAGATGTTTCAAACAAAGTTAACGAACTAATAAAAGGTGGGCAGATTTCAGATTTAAATGATCTAAAAGATAATCCAGCTTATAAAGGTTTATGGGATGATTACCAAAAAGTAGTAAATCAAGTTCTTGCTCAAGATATTGTAGATATATATGATAACTCTGCTCTAGGACAAAGTTTAATGCCACAAAAAGAAAAAGTCTTAGAAGACTGGTATGGGCAACAAGATAGGCTAGATGCAATGTTACTTAAAGATAATGGTGTTACTCCAGAACAAATTAGAGCATTCCAAGATAGACTAATACCTACTGTAAAAGGTTTAATCTTCGATAACAATCTGGGAATAAATTATGAAATGGGTAATCTGACTGGATCCCTATCAAACTTCTTAATAGCTAAAGCAGCTCAATCTGGACATTTTATAGTTCCTACTGAAGAGATGTTAGGGCAGATTGACGAATATAATGATATGGAAACCTGGTGGAAAGCTTTACCTTTTGTAGCACCAGAACCTGGTATTAACGTGACTATGGAAGGGTATGAAGGAGCTACACTAATGTCTTTAGATGAGATGGCAGAAGCTGGAATACTACCAAAAGATTCTGGTCTTTATAATGTAATGAAAAGTCTTTATTATGAATCTGATCCAACGATAGCGAGATTTCAAGATATTTTAAATAACGTAGAAGATTACTACGACGATCTTAAAGACACTGATTACTACCAACAGAGAGCAGATTTATTATCTGAAAATACTTCTATAGGTAGTCCTGAGTATACTATTACCCCTAGTGCTCAGATGAATGCTACTATGGAAGCTGTAGAAAAAAACTTAAAAAGACAGCTATCCGGAGAACCAGATGTTGTTAATCAAAGATATTTTATCTATGAGACTGGAGTAGCAGAAACAGGAAATTCACCTGGAGAAAGAAGAGGTACTAAAAAACTTAATGCTGAAGACGAAGCATTTAAGACCTTTAGTAAGAATGTCAGAGAAGGTAATGTACAAGTCAACTATGCAGGTATTCCTGGAAATGATTTAGTTTCTCCAGGTCTCTATATAACTGTTACAGATAAAGACGGGGGGACTTCTAAAAACTATTTATTAACTCCTAGAGGTAAAGAGTCAGATACAGCTGATTCAATCTTTAGTTGGATAACAGATACTAGAAGTACTATTACTCAAAAAGGAGCAGAGACTAGAGTAGGAGCAGGTCCTTTAATGGGATTACCAGGTGCCCAACTTAATGAAATAATTGAAAAATCAAGACAGTATCAAGGGATTATAGCTGCTACTCCTTATATAGGTAACTTTAAAAACAGGCTAATCAACAATGGAATTGAGATTACTAATACTTATATTCCAGATGAAGCTATGATCATACAAGCTATTGATGATTCTGATCCTAATTTAAATGTACGAGGTTCAGGTGATCAAGCTACTCTAGATGCTCAAATCTATTTTCCTATGGTGGATACTGAGGGGGCTCCTATTAAATGGAATGAATACTTTAAAGGAAATACACCCGAACAAGCTGTATCTTTAAGAGAAGCCGTGAGTATAATTAGATCTCAAGTTCTAACTGAAGATTTAAGTGCTAGGAAAGGAGAAGAGTTGATCTTTAATCTAAAAATGCTGTATGATCAACGACAGACTATAACTGGAAAATTTTTAATGGACCAGTTCAATAAAACATTTGATAGAGATATAGATTTTACTAGAGGAATAGTATTTAATAACTATATAGATGCTATAGACTTTTATAGATTGGATCCTAGCTCAGGAAGGCCTAAACCTGAGAACCCAGAAGAAGAAGGAGAGGATAATCCCCCTAGGGGGGATGAAGAAGTAACTCAACCGATAACTCCGATTAACACAACTCAGCCTGAACAAGAGGTTGTAAATATAAATACGGAATCACCTGGACCAACTGTTCTAGATTCTTCTGGAGTAGATATGTCTAATGTACCTGTTATACAGTCAGACTCTTTAATTACTAATACAGATTCTTTAGATACAAGAGTAGTAGTACCTCCTAATGTTACAGCAGATAGCTTAGTTATTCCAGAAAGTACAGCTAGTCAAGTAGTAGACAACCTACTTGAGCAGGATAACTTATCAGAAACTGATGAAGTAGTAAGAGACTTGCTAGTTACTTCTCCTGAACTAATTACAAATCCTCTAACAGCGTCTATTGACTACTTAGGTATTTCTGAGAACGACCCAGAAAACTATAATATTATAGCTTCTTTTTACGA
>Ga0129345_1000644_pt1 | contig 12898 bp, 14 predicted proteins | sample CPBDNA_FD_94425 | JGI IMG/M metagenome (GOLD analysis project Ga0129345, IMG submission 94425) | Freshwater to marine salinity gradient microbial communities from Chesapeake Bay, USA - CPBay_Sum_20_0.8_DNA | ecosystem: Environmental > Aquatic > Marine > Coastal | place: USA: Chesapeake Bay...
AAGCAACATAGAAAACGCACTGCAAAACCCTAGCGCATACCCAGCGTTTGACACTACTGGCAAATTGCAAGGCGCATACGGGCCGGGAATATTTGGGTTTGGTGAGGTGTATACTGGCAATCGGCCTAACCAACCAACCTTTGACGATGGCAGAGGTTCAGACACCGTCCCCGCCACAACAAACCCCGTAACCGGTGAACAGCAATGCCCAGACGGTTACGTCTTTGACGCTGACATACAGGCATGTCGTGTAGCCGCACCACTAGCAAACGTAGGCGATACAGTAGGCGGTGATGGATTTACATATGAACCCGGCACATACGCTCGTATGGGCTTGCTTGACGTAGCGCCAGAAGACTTGGGCGGCTTTGCATCCACTTATGGCACAGGTTTCGGAACGCCACAGGACTTTGAGGCTGCTAACCTAGCGTACCGCCAACGTGCTGGCACACAAGCTGGCATATTCCAAGACCCATATAACTTAGAAGGGATGACCTTACTCGCATGAACGAAGGAAAAGCAAGGGAACAGATGGCGAGGGCTGAAAAGGCCCAAGCCGTTTTACGGAACGAAATATTCATAGAGAGTTTTGAGTATTTAGAGAAAGAATTTACAAATGCTTGGAAGCAGAGCGCATTAGGAGACACAGAGGCCAGAGAGCGTTTGTATATGCTGTGCCAGAACTTAGAAGCATTAAAAGGATACATCCATAAGGTCGTTGAAGACGGCAAAATGGCAAAAGTTTCGCTAGATGAGTTGCATAAACGTCAACAATTTGAGAAAAGGAAATAAGTAATGCCCAACAACTCGCAAGAGAATGGTGCTATTTCAGTTAATGATGCAATTAGCCTTCTAAATACCCCCGTTGAGGATAAGGTTGAAGAAGAGCGACTGGAAGCAGATGCTTCCGAACCGATGGAGGCAGAGGCCGAAATCACCGAAGAGGACAACCAGCTAGAAGCAGGAACCTACGAGGATGATGAGGATGATGCTGATGATGTCGAAGATACTGATGAAGAGGATATCTACGAAGATGACGAAGAGGAACCTCAGCCAGAAATCTACACGGTCAAAGTAGACGGTGAAGATTTTGAGGTCACCCTTGACGAACTCAAGAATGGATATTCACGGACGCAGTATTACACCAAGCGTAGTCAAGAAGCCGCTGAAATTCGCAAAGCCGCTGAGAAAGAAGCGGCTGAAGCAAAGCAAGCTCGTGATTACTACGCACAGCAACTTGAAGTGCTGGCACAGCAGATTCAACAGACAATTCCACAGGAACCTGATTGGGTCTCATTAGCAAAAGAGGTGACGGCTGAAGAGTACAACGCCATTAGAGCAGAGTACGATAATCGGAAAGCCAACCTCTCAAAAGTGGAGCAAGAGCGACAGGCAGTCGCTCAACAACAGGCCGCTGAACGTGAAAAGATGCTTCACGAGCATCTTAGAGCGCAACGGTCTGAAATGCTAAATCGCATCCCTCAATGGAAGGATGACGATGTTCGGAATAAAGAGCGTCTTCAAGTAGTTGAGTACGCTCGTAACATCGGGTTTAGCGAAGAAGAGGTTGCACAGGCCACAGACGCTAGGGCCGTGGAACTTCTGTACAAAGCGATGCAGTGGGACAATCTACAGCGTAAGAAACCCACGGCTAAGAAACGCACCAGAGAAGCTCCGAAGATGGCTAAAGCTGGACAGCCACGCACAAAGAAGCAAGTTGCTAGTCGTTCACGGCAAAACGCTATGAGCCGCCTCAATAAAGAGCGGTCTGTAGATGCAGCCGTATCATACCTAATGGGCAGATAGTCTTAGAAGGAGAAACCAAATGACTTACACGACCCAAACTGCCGTTGGTGAGCGCGAACAGCTTGCTGACGTAATCTATCGGATTGACCCCGATGAAACACCTATCTTCAGCGCACTGAAGAAGGAAACCTCAAACGGCATCTTCACTGAATGGCAAGTACAAGAACTTGCTTCTGCAAGTGCCACCAACTACGCAACTGAAGGTGCTGATGCCAGCATCGTTGCTCCAACAGCAACCGTACGTCTTGGTAACTACCACCAGATTTCGGTCAAAGCAGTAGCTGTATCAAAGACCCTTGATGCAGTTGAAAAAGCTGGCCGTGACCGTGAAGTAGCCTACCAGAAGGTGTTGAAATCATTGGAACTTCGCCGTGACATCGAAAAAGCTATCGGTGACACAGACGTTGCTCGTAGTGGTTCTGACCCTCGTAAATCAGCATCTTTGTCATGCTGGATTACAAACGGTTCAGTAGGCGCGACTGCTGGTGCTTTCTCTAGCGGTAATGGTACAGACACCATCACTGCTGGTGACGCCCGTGCGTTGACACTTGCCCTCATCGAAGACGGTATGCAAGACGCTTGGACAGACGGCGGCAATCCGAAGATGATGGTTGCATCGGCCACTAACCGTGCAAACTTCTCTGACCTGTCAGCTTCTGGCAACTTGGTCAGCAACGATGTCAACATGACAGCCGCTAAAGAAGTTACCTACGTTGGTTCGACATCAGTCTTCTTGACTGACTTCGGCACCATCGAGGTAGCTCCTTCACGGTTCCTGTCAAACGACCGCATCTTCCTGATTGACCCTGACTTCGCTTCTCTTGCGACCATCAATGGCCGTAACTTTGCTGAGAACGAAATCGCGCCAACAGGTGACGCTGAGAAATTCCAGATTGTGACTGAGTGGGCTTTGAAAGTACAAGCTCCAAAAGCACACGCTGGTATCTTCGACTTGTCAGGTGCCTAAGTAACATAGAGGGGGCGGTTCGCCGCCCCTTCTTCTTTTAAGGGAAAAACATGAAGAGATTGCTTTCTAAAGACGCCAATACAGGCAAAGAAATTTATCTAAACCAAGGCTCTGACGGTTCTACTGTCATTGAGACTACCCAGAAGTTCGATAATCTGCTGAAGATTAACAAGCAAATGAGTGACGACTGGCGCTATGGTAATTTGCGAGGTACCCAGCGTCATATGCAACATGTGGCAGAAATACCGAATGTAGTGTATCATCACCTACTAGAAAAGCTGGGCAAGCCTAGCGAGAACCCAAAGGCTTGGAAGGCGTGGCTGAATAGCAACGAAAACCGGGCGTTTAGAACAGGCGGCGGTAACATCTAATGGCTATTACATCTTACGCAGACTTGCAAACATCTATAGCCAATTTTTTGGCTCGTACCGACCTTACCGCTCAGATACCTGACTTTATTCAGCTTGCAGAAGCTCGTATCAATCGTGAGCTAGAAACACGCGAACAGGAAAAGCGGTCACAGGCAACACTTGTTCCTAATAGTGAATATATTGCTCTGCCTACAGATTTGCGTGAGGTCAGAGAAGTTAAGCTGCTAACAAGCCCACTTACTATATTAGACTATATGTCACCTACAGGGCTTGATTCTCAGTATTCCAGCAATGGTCTTGGCAAGCCAAAAGGCTACAGTGTTGTTGGCGCTGAGATGAAATTACGCCCGATACCAGATAGTGCTTATACGGTTGAGATTGTTTATATAGGCTCTGTTGACACATTATCCGCTGTAACTACGCCAACATTGTTCTTACGTTCACCAGACGTATATCTGTATGGCGCATTGACAGAGGCCTATGTGTATCTGCTTGATGAGCAGAGAGCCGCGCAGTATGACGAAAAGTTTACTCGTGCTATAAATGAGGTGCGGATGGACGAAGAGCGTTCACACTATGGCACAGGGCCACTACAAACCAAGTCTGTCTATCTACGGCAGAACGTAACAGCGGAGAAGTAAAATATGTCTGCAATGTCTGACTATCTTGAGAACGAGATTCTCGACCATATTCTAGGAACTGGCGCATATACAATGCCAACGTCTGTATATGTCGGCCTGTCTACTGGCTCATTTAATGATGACAACAGTGGTACAGAGCTTACTGGCAATGGCTATGGCCGTGTGGCGATTACATTCGGCGCGGCATCATCTGGCACAGCAAGTAACAGTGCGGCTGTTGAGTTTTCAGCAGCTACAGGCTCATGGGGTACGGTAAGCCATTTTGGTTTGTTTGATGCTTCATCAGCCGGGAACCTACTTATTCACGGCGCATTGACCGCAAGCAAAGTCATCGAAACTGGCGACATCTTGAAGATTGCTATAGGTGATATGGACATCACTGCGGCGTAAGGCAGTCTGATGGCAACAGTAGCACCCCTAGATAGACTTACAGGCACTCTAGACAGCCTTGCGTTTACTGTAGACACGGTAGGCGACAAGGTTGCTTGGACTGCTACTGTCTTAGACCATATGGATGGCTGGGGTGCATTAGATAACTGGAACTACGGCCCATTAGACACTCTAAGCCTTGAGGTGAAGGTTGGTAGCGGTTCAGCAGACATAGCCGCTACTGCCACATCTGATTCTGTTAGATTAAATGGTATTTCTGCCGCCGTAGGCGCGTCTGTGACAGCCTCTAGCGCATCAGCGCGTATAAGGACAGTTTCAGCCAGTGTAACAGCCGTTAATACGGCTTCTAGCGCGTTTGCTCGTGTCAGGCCGTTTGAGGCACTGGTTAATGCAGTTGGTACAGCGACAACTGACGGTACTCGTATCAGAACCGTGTCTGGTTCCGCCTCAATGTCGATGTCAGCCACATCTGCATCAAACTTTGTAACATTAGCACAAGCATCTGTTGATACAGCGGTTACTGTGACGGCTAATTTTGTTGGTATATTTAACGGAGCGTCAACGGCGACAGCTAGTGTTTCACAAGCAACATCTGCGAAGATATTGGGTGAAGAATGGGTCGATGTTTCTGTTGGCGCGGATATCTGGACTGATGCCTCTGTAGGTGTGCCACCTTGGGCAATAGTAACAACCTCTAGTGGGAATTGGTTAGGACAATGATACAGTTTGGAGAATGGTTGCCAGACCAGCCTGATTTTATGAACGCTGGTGTTGTTACAGCAGAAAACGTCATACCAGCTTATAACGGTTATAGACCGTTAAACGGATTTTCTAGCTTCAGTAATTCAGCATCTGATACAATTCGCGGTATTTATGCTGCTAAAGACAACAGCGGAAACGTAAAGCTGTTTTCTGGAGATTCGACATCTCTTTACACATTTAATCCGTCAACGAACAATCTTGATGATGTCAGTAAAGGTACATACCCAGCATACGGATTAATTGGAGCTGAAAAGTGGCGTTTTGTGCAGTTTGGTGAATATGTAATTGCTTCTGGCGGTACAGGTGAAGCATTGCAAAAGTGGCAGTTAGGCACTGACACGGCGTTTTCTGATTTATCTACTGATGCGCCAAAAGCCGACTATATTGCTGTGGTGCGTGACTTTATCTGGACAGCCAATATTGATGAAGGTTCTGGCCGTGTGCCATATAAGGTTAGCTGGTCAGGATTCAATGACATTACAGCTTGGACGGCTGGTACAGACCAGTCTGACTATCAGGAACTGCCTGATTCTGGTGCTATTACAGGCTTGGTAGGTGGTGAATATGCCACCATTCTTTGTGAGAAGGCTATCTTCCGGGCAACATATACAGGGCCACCACTTATCTTCCAGTTCGACAAAGTAGAAAGCCAGCGTGGTTGTTCTATCCCCGGCTCAGTATGTAATTACGGAAGTGTGGTATTCTACTACTCAGACAATGGTTTCCATATGTTTGACGGCCAGAAAAGCACACCTATCGGCAATGAAAAGATAGATAAGTTCTTTGCCAAGGACTTTAACGCTACCTATAAGAACAAAATGTCTGCCGCTGTTGACCCGCTGAACCAGATTGCTGTGTGGTCATATACAAGTATTGCCAGCACCACGGGTCGCCCTGACAGGCTCCTTATATACAACTATGCGCTGAACCGCTGGTCTATTGGAAATGTCGATGCTGATTTTGTAGCGCCATTCTTTAGTGCTGGCTACACAGTAGAGGATTTAGACAATTTATCAGCTACACTTGATGACTTGACCACAGTGCTTGATAGCCAGTTATTCCGTGGCGGTGAGTTCTTCTTTGGTGGTGCTTTAGGCAGTCAGCTATATACGTTTACTGGCGACCCGTTGCAAGCAACCATAACTACAGGTGAGGCCGCTGTCAGCATGGGCAAGCATAGCATTGTGACACGAGTGTATCCGTACCACGAAGACGGCACAGTAGAGTTGTTTGTTGGTATGAGAGGGACACCCACGGATACAGTCACATTCCAAGCTGGTGGCGGTACAAATGCGGCTGGGTTTGTCCCGTTTAGGGCTGCTGACAGGTATCATCGGGTTAAAATGCTATTAAGTGGCAACTGGTCATTTGCTCACGGCATTGATGTCGAGGCTAGACAGGTGGGTCGAAGATGACAACTTCTGAAAGAATAACTAATTTTAGAATATTAAACCCAATTACAGCAACCACAAGAGAGATTGCAGAGGTTCTTAATCGCACGATAAATGGCGGCTTAAATAGTATCGGATATGTTACTTTTTTAGCTACCACAACACAGGTAACTGTTGATGAGCCTAGATACTCAACCAGTAGCTTGGTGTTTTTTACTGGCGTTGACCACGACCCGTGGCATCACAACCCATACATAGACAGCACAAGCACAGACGGTACTATGGTTATTAACTATCAAAATGCAGGACACGATGCACGTTTCGCATACCTCATTATTGGATGAGTTCGAGAGATTAGCGCATCATATAGATGCGGCGTTGGCGTATTCCGGCGATACTCATAGTTCGCTAGATGTGTTAGATGCTATAAAGGACGGTAAAGCGCAGTTTTTCCCATTGGAAAATTCTGTTATAGTGACGGAGATAGTTGACTACCCTAAAAAGGCCGTGTGTCGCATCTGGTTGGCTGGCGGTGATATGGGTGAATTGATAAAGGCTGAGAAAGAGCTAGTGAAGTGGGCAAGAGACCACGGATGTAGCGGAATGGAAATCATCGGACGCAAAGGCTGGGAACGGCAGTTAAAAGATTACAGTCCCGCGTCAACTGTATTAACAAAGGAAATATAAGATGAGCAAAGGCGGCGGTCAAACAAGACAGGTACAGGCAAGCACTGTAGAACCACCTGCATTTCAAAAGCCATTCATTGAGTATGGCCTTTCTCAAGCGAAACAGCTTTATGAATCAGGCGCACCTCAGTATTATCCCGGCCAGACAGTTGTAGGCTACTCGCCAGAATCTGAGATGGCGTTGCAGGGTATTCGGCAACAAGCTATCACTGGTAGCCCATTCATCAAGGGCGTACAAGACGTTGTGATGCAGAACCTAATGGGTACAAACCCACTGCAATCAGCGGCGTTCAAGCCAGTCGTAGAACAAGTACAGGCACAAGCCGCACAATCCGGTCGTTACGGCTCTGGATACCAGCAAGCGGCACTAGCACAAGCACTGGCACCAATGGCGTTGCAAGCACAGCAACAGGCGATTGCACAGGCACCAGCAGCGCGTCAGTTTGGCTTTGCTGACCTTGAGACATTGGCTGGTGTTGGCGCGGCTCGTGAGGCTCAACAGCAAGCAGAGTTGGCGGCTGATATTGAACGGTTCCAGTTTGAGCAAGCGCGACCACAAGAGAAGTTGGCGCAGTATCTTGCCGCTACACGCGGTGGTGATTTGGGCCAGACTACTTACGAAGCACAACAGCGTCAGCCACTTACAAGCATACTTGGCGCTGGTTTAGCTGGTGCACAACTAGGTCAGATGGCTGGTATTGGCGGCGGTACAGGCGCTCTTATCGGCGCTGGTTTAGGATTGCTAGGTTAGGAGAGTTAGATGGCTGTTAATCCGTTCCTTAGAGGCATGACAGGCGGTCAAATGGGCATCGGTCGCCCATCACTGGCTCAAATGATGGCACCAGCCACTGCGCCTACACCTACCGTTGCTGGGCCTACAATGGCCTCTGCACAGCCTCTAGACCTTGCTGGGCTACGCAGACAGGTGCTGGCACAAGCGGCCGCTCCTACAGCCCCCCAATCGCGTCAGGCATTGATGGCTAAGTACGGCTTGGCACCGACTGCCCCTGCTCCAAAGCCATCACCTATGAAACGCTTGTCAGCGGCATTACCAGCGTCAGGTACACCTCAAATGGCTGGTTTAGGCGCGGCTGGGCGCACTATGTTGGAGCTTAGTGGCTGGCAACCAGCGACTACAGCACCGTCACTTGGTCAAATACTGGCCCGGTCAGCAGAGGCTGGCATCGGTGCTATGGAGAAGAGACAAGCGGCAGAACAAGCTAGAGCGCAAGCAGAAGCCGCATCACAAGCGGCTATGAGAAAAGAAGCTAGAGAAGAGCGCGAACTCCAAATAAAAGAGAAAAAAGAACAAAGAGAATCCGCAACTGGCCCACAATTAAAGCCTACATCTGGCTCAAGAATAGTTGAGAGGGACGGTCAATTCTTTGAAGAGCAATACGCTCAACTGCCTATAGGCACTCCGGGGACTGATAATCTTGGACGGATTTATAGTGGTGTATTTAAGCCAGTTGATAAGCCTAAAGATAAGGGCGCCGCTAAAGATGAGGGTTATATTATTAGGAACGGTAAGTTTATAGGCAAAGCCGTCCGTGGCGATGATGGTGTTGTAAAGCTACAGACTGTAAAAGGAGAACTTCTGGATATTAGTCCAGAAGAAGGCGACATCCTTATGTCTGAACAGGAATACAAGTCACAGCAATTATCTCCTGAGAAAATGTCAGAATTGGCCACTGAGCTAGATAACCAACTCGTGACAAGAAAGAAGTTAGAAAAGTTTATGGCTGGCGCTGAAACTGCATCTGAAGGTGTTGGGCTTTTGGCTGACCAGTTTACAGCCGCGACAAAAACATTCTTGAAGCCGTTTATCGGTAAATATGGCGATTTAACAAAAGAAGAACTTGCCGCGAGAATACAAGAAGGTGAATTGAACGCTCTTGTAGGTGGGTTACGGCTTGAGACTGTCGGCGGTGGCGTTATGACAGAACAAGACGCCTTGCGTGTTATTTCAAGACTTGGCGGCAATATAAATGCTTGGCGTAGTAAAGAAGCTGTAAGAGCCGCAGTTGGCTCTGTGTTAGCTGAGAAGAATGCTCGTATTGAGCAAATGGGCCAGCAATACAATAGAGAAGTTGATTTCTCTTATTCTAAAAAAGGATACAAGCGATTTGACCCGGCAAGCGATGAGTTACAGGAACTCTTTTCTAAAGAGCAGAAAAAATCCGCCGCTGTTGTAGAGCCGACTGATGAAGCCCCAACAGCTACATCTGGTGCGCCAGAAGGCGTTGACCCAAGCGTATGGGCGGTTATGACGCCAGAGGAAAAAGCATTATGGCGCTAACTAAAGAACAGCAACGTGTTGTTGCTTTAGCCACGGCTAGAAAAAGATTGCAAGAGCAACAGGCTTTAGAGCAAGTGGTTCAGCCGCCTACCGCTGAACAGCAGATGATGTATATGCCAGATGAGTTTACTGGCGAGGCCACACAAGCGGCTAAAGAATTTCTGCCGGGGTTTGGCACAGCCGCATTGCAAGGCCTGACATTCGGCTTATCTGATGAGATTGGCGCTGGTGTAGAGGGCTTAAAAGCATTAGCCCGTGGTGAAGAGTTTATGCCAGCCGCTAAAGCTCGTATGGCAGAATCTGCCGCTGAGAGAGCCGCATTTAGAGAAAAATACCCTAAGTCAGCTATTGCTGGTGAAATACTTGGTTCATTACCTATGGGCGTTGCTGGCGGTGTTAAACTGGCCGCAAGACAAGCCTCTAAAGGCACAGGTCGGTTGCTGTCAGGCGCACAACAAGCGCTGTTGGCTGGCGGTGAGGGTGCTTTAGCTGGCTTTGGTGGCACAGAAGGTGACATTGAGCAGAGAGCGAAGTCTGCGGCTATTTCTGGGCTTATTGGCGGTGGTTTAGGTGCGGCTGGTGCTGCACTACCGACAGGTGCTACACGCGAGGTTCGTGGTTTACTTGATGAAGGTATTCCATTGACCGTTGGGCAACAACTTGGTGGCCCTGTAGCTTATGCTGAGAACCTTCTTGGCAAGACGCTGATAGGCGATATTGCTGGTATTTCTAGCGCCCAGAGGAAGGCATTTGAAGGCTTCAGCAAGAACTTCATACAGGATGCTCTTGAGCCTATTGGCGTAAAAATACCTGAAGGTATGAATGTAAAGAAAGCCGCCAAGTTTGCGGAAGAAAAGATTAAGTCAACATTTACAGAGGCTGTAAAGAAGGCTGACTTGCCTGACACAACGCCTGTTCTTGATATGCTTGAATCAGCTATTAAGCCCAAGTCACTCAATGACATTGACCTCAACCTTGACGACATAAAACAAGTTAGAAAAATCCTACAAGATTCTGTTGCGTCAAATATCTTTGAAAATAAGATGACTGGTCAAATGGTTCAGAAATCTCTGAAAGCATTGAACGATGCGACAAAGAAAGCAGACCTTGGCGATAATGCAAAGCAAGTAATCAAGGCTGCTAAAGAAAACCTTGAAAGCATACTTGTGTCTCAGAATAGAGATAATCAGGCTCTGATGAACGCAAGAAAAGCGTACAGAAACATGTTCCCGATGAGAGCCGCCGCAAAGAAAGGCCGTAAAAGAGGTGCGTTTACGCCAGAGCAAGCTACAGAGGCACTGGAATCAGCCAAGTATATGGATGCGCCTATGTATGAAGGCGTTAAGAGAGCAGAAGATATTCTTAGTGGCTCTGTACCAGCACCAGAAGGAACTGCTGGTTTGCTGACACTGCCGAAACTGCTTACTGGTGGTGGCCTTATTGCGGCTGGCACTAAATCATTACCAGTCCTTGCTGGCCTTGCCTCTATCTACAGAACAGGCCCATTAGGTGCCGCTGTTGCTAGAGAAGCTCTATCAACGCCGGGGTACTTGGCAAGGTCACTTGCCGCCGCGCCAGCCGTATCAGGCATGACAGGCGGTCTACTAGCAGAACAATAGGAATGATGCTATAAATAAGGCAGTCGCCTTTAGGAGAAAGAAATGGCAAAGACAAAAATCAGCGAATACGATGCAACCGCATCTAACAACACGGACGTAGACAGCATCGACCTTGGCGAAGGCACGATGGTGCCAAGCGATGTAAATAACGCTTTCCGTGAGATTATGGCGCATCTGGCTGATATGAACGCCGGGACATCTGCCATACAGGACACATTCACACTGTCCGACCCGACTGACGACACCAAGCAGGTGCGCTTCGATGCGGAGGGCGTCACCACTGGCAACACCCGTGTGCTGACTGTGCCGGATGCAGACGCCACAATCGCTGGCCTGTCTATCGCGCAAGAATTTACAAAGACGCAGAACTTCAACGCTACCACGCTGACAGATGCGGCGACCATTAGCTGGGACGCATCAGCCAATCAGGTGACTAGCGTTACTATGACTGCAAGCCGCACGATGGATGCGCCAACCAATATGGTTGACGGCGGTGTGTATGTGCTGACGGTCATCCAAGACGGTACTGGCGGGTGGCAAATGTCGTGGAACGCTGTGTTTAAGTTTGCGGCGGCTACGGCCCCAACACTGACCACGACTGCGTCTGCAAAGGACATTCTGGTGTTCCTGTCAGACGGCACAAATATGTATGAAATCGGTCGCAGTCTGAACGTATCTACACCAGCGTAAAGGGCCAGTTATGAGCAGTTTATTAGGTATTGGCGGCGGCGGTAATGTGGGTGTGGCTGGTGGTGGCGACTTTTACAGCTACAGCATTGACCAGTCTCTGCGGTTAGATGGCTCAACCGCATATCTTAGTAAAAGTGATTTTGCCGCCTCAACAGACACAACAAAACGCACTTTTTCAACGTGGGTAAAAAGAGGAAACCCTGAAGGGGTAGGTGCCTACAACCATATTATTGGTGCGGGTTCTAGTGCTATTGATGGTTTTGGTTTTGCGAATGGAACTGCAAAACTACAGTGGCTACAAGGTGGAGTTGTTACTAAAGATGGTGTTAGAGATTTAAGAGATACAAGTGCGTGGTATCACATTTTTACGACTTGGAACGCCACTGACAATGAGGTGTATATTTATGTAAATGGAGAATTAGATTATTCAAGCACTAATTCAATAGATGCTTTGAGCAAACTTGGAAATACAGGTCATACTACTTACATCGGTAAACGTAGTAACTCAGGTGTATATATACACGGCTACCTAGCCGAAACAGTGTTTCTTGATGGCACTATTGGCGATGTAAATGATTTTGGGGAGTTAGTTAATGGTATATGGGTGCCGAAGAATATTTCAGCCGCTAGTCTAACCTATGGCACCAACGGATTTTATCTGGATTATGCTGACAGCAGTGATTTAGGAAAAGATGTATCTGGTCAAGGTAATCATTTTACATCAAACAACCTAGCCGCACACGATGGCGTGCCGGACAGCCCGGCTAATAATTGGTGTACGTTGAACTTTAACGACAGCCGCACAAGTCTGGGATGGCAAGAAGGTGGGTTACGTTGGTTTTCAGCTTCTTATTCATACAAGGCTTTTTCAACAATGGTAATCCCAGAGATATCTGACAGTGATACTTATTATGCGGAATATCATATGGCGGCAGATGGATACTCTGGCGGCATAGCACCTTTGTCAAATTCTGGTTCAAATAGTAACACTGATTTGACAGGGTTTCTTGCTTATGCCTACAATGGCAATTTTTATAATAACCTTACCGCAACAGCGTCTGGATACGACCCTGTTGTGGGTGATATCATAAGCATCAAAGCTGGAAACGGACAGATTGAGTTTTTCTTAAATGGCACATCTGTTGGAACACCATACACTGGATTAACAGGGTCATACAAATTTGGCGCGTGGGCATTAGGCGCAACTGGAAATGGGATGTATTGGAATTTTGGACAGGACAGTACATTTGCAGGGTCTAAGACTGGTTCATCAAA
>Ga0129345_1000650_pt1 | contig 12865 bp, 37 predicted proteins | sample CPBDNA_FD_94425 | JGI IMG/M metagenome (GOLD analysis project Ga0129345, IMG submission 94425) | Freshwater to marine salinity gradient microbial communities from Chesapeake Bay, USA - CPBay_Sum_20_0.8_DNA | ecosystem: Environmental > Aquatic > Marine > Coastal | place: USA: Chesapeake Bay...
CACATTAATGTGTTTCATTGATCCATAGTCAGATACAAGTCTATTTGTACCCCACATCTTCATCATGTACTCTTGATCTCTGTCTGATTGCATAATTGCTCCTGATTTTTGGTAAAATCAGAACTTTTTAAGGGGTTGCTATCCCTTTCAGAGGGAGTTTCCCAAAAATATTCATCAGTATCTCCCAATCTTCCCCAGTCTACACCATTTTCTACCTGATATTCTATGGTAGAAACCTTAAAATCTGGAATTTTTGGAGTTTCAGGTGTCAAACTGTTATCAAAGATTCTGCATCTATTGTTTGGATACAGTGCAAACTGTCCATTGACCAGTTCAATGAGATTAAATGACTTATGTTCTTCTGGAATTTCACTTGTACTGTAATCTATCACATCAGCACTGTTATGATAGTTGTCTAAGGTGCAGATATAATGCCCTCTAAGGGTGCCAAAATGCCTTGACCTTATCTCCCAGTCCATTGATGCAACAAACTGCTTACAGACTGTTGTAACACCATAATCCATACAGTTCCAAAACTGTAAATTTGGAAGGTCTAGGTCAGGGGTTGGAGTCTCAGGTCTAGATACAAATGCTGATATAGGCAACTTATCATACATTGCACCATACTCAGGTAAGTATGTCTCAAAATAAAAAGCACGCCCAGGCATCGACTTTGCCGATACCCAGACGCCCTCTACAAATTCTCCATGACCATCATTTAGGTCTCTGAGATATTCTTTTCTTACCCAGACTTTCTGTGCAGGTAGGTTAGTGATTAAACAACTCATGCATAGTCAGTGGACTAATACTATTTACCCTGACCACGATACTTCTTTTTGGCACCATTACGAGAAGTTGCAGAATACTTAGTGTTCTTGCTGTTGCCCTGACGAGTGGTCTTAGGCTTGGATTCAATGATGACTTTGTTAGTGAGTGAAGGACGCTTTGCCATAATTAATTTTCCTCTTTAATGATTTCAACTTTAAGATCCTGTGGATCAGGTTTCCCTACCTGGAAGTATGACTCAGATAGATCGTCCATAATACTGAACATCTGCTCTTCTGTCAACTCCTCAGGTATGGGTTTGTCCCTGTGTTTCTGTAGGGGAGTTCCTTTATACAGAATACGATACTTATCCATTAGATAACCCTTGTCTTTTCGTGACCAACTCTAATTGCTGGATGACACCAGATATCAAAACCACACTTACGCTTGGCATCAAGACAGAATGAGACATCTTCGCCACACATGTCTTGAACTTCACCTGAATCAAAGACTTGCATCTGAGGAGCAAACCAAGGATACTTCATCTCAGGGTGCTCAAAGACGCCCTTCTTGATCAGTACCCAACCAAATCCAGTATAGTCAACAGTAAATGGTTTCTTTCTATTCTGAATGGTATCAACCATCTCATGATTCATGACGCCACCATTATTCTTGAAGTCGTCCTCGTCCAACCAATGAGCAACAGAAGTGGTTCTACCATCCTCTGTGGCATACCAACCACAGGCAATGTCCTTGTCCATGTCAAAGACTGCCCAGAAGGCATTGGTGTTGAATACGATGTCGCTATCAATCCAGAGTTGATAATCATACTGTAGTTTACCTTGCCAGGGCACCTGATCAGGACCTGCAAGTACATTAGCACCAAGACACTTACAACGTGCAAAGTTCACCATGGAACTATAGTCTTGAGAAATCTGAATACTTGCTCCTGACTGTACTAGATCAAAGCACAGTTGTACAAAGTTCTTTAAAAAGGTATATGATACACCACGACCAGGAAGGCAGAATACAATTGTCTTACCCCTAATACGCTCCTTACAACGCTCAATGTCAAATAGGGGCTGCTGCTCTGGTTCTTTTGCTTTTACTGTAAATCCTTTAGCCATAAGATTAATTCAATGTTGTGATGACGTACGTATCACTTCATATGATACTGGATTATTTATCCCCTGTCAATGAAAGAGATATTGGGGTACGAGCCCCTATAAGAAACTATGAGTCTTCTTGAAGATCTGGATGAGGTGCATACAAAGGACCTTCATAATCATGAGATTCCTCAGGAAGTCCATCACCATCCTCCTCTACATGAGTGTCAATATTAATAGTAAACTCTTCTACCTGAAAGTCTGTATTGATTCCTGCATGGATCATCTGGGAAAGTTCTGTGAGCGACTGCTGGCATTCTGCCAATGAACCCTCACAAAACACCCTGTCTCTTGCAATCAACTTGTAGGGCATTTTTTACCTCCAAAAAATTTTTTCTTATAATGGGACCCAATTATATTTAATCCCTCCCACAGGCAAATTCCAATATAACTGAACTCATCCAAGGGGCTGGTCTCTGTGCCATACACATCATTATAGAGCAACCTTACAGGGGATTTTTCACCCCAGAAAATTTTTTTAATCACTTGAAATATCTCTCTCTGTTTCAAAGTTTTGTAGGTTAGGGATGTTTGCTTTTTTCGCATTACCCCTTCAGGGTAACACAAAGGGCACAAAAACCCTGCTAATTCACTATAGCATGGATCACACATTTTGTCAACCCCTTGACACTGAGACCCACACATTTCACTGAGACTAACACTGAGATTCCACACTGTTTTATACTGTTTTCCACAAGTTTTCCACAGAATTATACACAGTTTTCCACAGGTTTCTTATACTGAGTTTCACTGAGATTGTGTCACTCACTGGTGTCTCACTGTTTTATCACTGAGACCTGTGGAAAACTATAACACTGTGCCACTAATTTGGGTGTCCTGGGGGTGTTGACTTCTGGGAGGGTTTGTGATACAATGGGGGCCAAGATCACTAGACTATGAGACATTTACTGTGTTTTCCACAAAATATACAATAATTGTGGAAACTGTGGAAAACTCAACTATATTTAATTTAACATTTTTATTGATTCCAACATATCTTACGGAAGACACATTTCAGACTAGTTGATGCCTATAGTCAATGGATTTAATACACCAACCAGATGCACTTGTGATCTCTTCAACTAGATCATCTCCATCATCTGCCTCCCAGGTTGTACCAATGTAATCATCATAAACTTCACTCTTTTCCTGCTCAGTCATGGGGTACAAACTATCATCAAAGTCAAACTCAATTTCAGTGACTTGATATAACATTAGTTCTGCACCTTCTTAATAGCAGTCATGATAGATGTGGTCAACAAAATACAAACATCATCCTGACAGACAGCATAGACAGGTTGCTTAGTGTTGACATCAAAAGTGTACTTAATGGTCATCAAACTTGCTCCTCTTTGTGCATATCAATCATCATCTCATTGATCTCATCTTGGTTGATACTTTCATCTGCCCAGTAGACAAGATCTTGAGTGGTGAATTGATTACAATTTTCCATGCACCTGATGAACTTAGTATAGGGTTGCTCATTTGCACTTTTGAACTCTACACATGCCACAGCAGTGTTATAGAGAAACTGATTGTTTTGAATCCAGAGACTAACATTCCAGGTCTCATAATTTGCCCAACCATTGTAAGTTTGTTGGGTCATTTGTGTTGTTCCTTGATTTTCCATGCTGTAAGCATAGCACACATTTCAAGATCCTGTAGTTCATAGTGATACAGTTTGGGAGATCCATTGATCAGTGCTGCTGATGGGTCTAGGTGAGACCCATCATGCTAAATCTAATCTACTGATCAGAAATCAAAGTCATCAGCATAATCATTTTCCATGATGTAAGCATCAGTCACCATAGGAACTTGATCCTCTTGAGTGTCAATAACAGCATCAAGAATCTCTAGCATTTGAGCACCATTCTCTGCCTTGGAGAGCATACCAATAGCAGCAGACTTAGGCATGGAAAGAGTAGCAGTCATGTTGTTTGTTAGTGTGAAAGAAAGTTGGAAAGTTGGTGCTTTTAGAGTCGTCACCAGGACTAAAGATTAGAAGTTAGAGTTGAACACAAAACCCTCATTGAAGGTGAAATCATAACGCAAATTGGTCTCCCAAGTTGCAGTCCAATCAATCACAATAGGAAGATCTTGCAGTTGATGAGAATAGGCATCTCCAACATATTGCTCAGAAAACTCTTCCTCACTGTCATACTGTCCATAATAGGCATCTTCAAAAGATGCAAGGCAATCAATACCAAATGCATCAATGAAGGCGTCTACTGCCTCATAACAGTGATCCTCACCAAAGGTCACATATTCCTCATAAAATTGAACAAATGCATCTTGCCCATATTCTTCAATAAAGGCATACATGTCATCATGAGCATAATTCTCTTCTGCGAGTTCTTGAATCTTTTCTTCAGTGATTTGGTTGTATTTGATGAGAGTTGCAGTCATTTGTTTGGTGAAAAAGTGTTAATTGAAAAGGGTAAAAGTGTCAGACAAAGGCAACACAGAAGTGACCTAACTTGCTTGCTATTGTACGCAATGCAGTGTCATGGTTTGTTGCATCAATGTGGTGAACTTTGTTGGTGTGACAATCAACAATCTTGAAAGTGGTTTGAGTTGTTTTCTGATTTTCCATGCTGTAAGCATAGCACATTTTATGGGGTTTCGGGAGATTTGTGTGCCACCTTGTTGACTGGCACAATTTCTCTTCATCCTAGCATCAGATTTGCAGTAGAATCCATTACATCATCCTGAATCAGTTTGAGATTGCTAATGGTGAGACTTTGCCAGTTCCATTCATCATTAAGAGTGAACAGTTCGTCACACCAAAAGTTGAAACTCATCTCATTCCATTCTCTCAAGATGTCAAGAGATGATGTAAAACTTGAGATCAATTCTTCAGTGGTCATAATCAACATGCACCCATCATAGGATTACCAATTTGAGGAAGATTGCTGTTGTCTTTGATGACAACATACTTGTGAGATTGATACTCTCTGAGTTGCATTTTCTTCTCAAAGTTGTTGATGAACTTCTTTGAGATTGTCTCAATTCCTTTCCACTCTAGCACCTTAAGAGTCCACCTATCAGATACATCACCAAAGGGCAATTTGACAGGATAGAATGACACTACCATGGTGCCATCTTTAGATTGAAAAGTGGGGAAGTTGCTTGTTTGATTTTCCATGCTGTAAGCATAGCACATTTTATGGGGTTTCGGGAGATTTGTGTGCCACTAGTTCAGGTGGCACAATTTCTCTTTACTGATCCCCATAATCTGCCCAAAATGCATCATTATGAGAAGGACGAATGCAATCTACACCATGGTCACGAATTACAGCAGCATTGTAAGGAGAATCATCAACCCAGAACTGTATATCATCCCAGAAACGTAGGATGTCCATGAGTTGCTCACCCTTGCACTTTGAACCAGTAGAATCATCCTCTGCGTTCTTCATGTAGAGTGCATCAAACTCAGGCAAATGCTCTTGCAACCAATACCCAGTGCCTTCCATGTAGACGTCAGGACGTGCAGTAGCAATTACTAGATCAAACCCCTTAGATTTGCAGTGCTTGGCAACATCAACAACAGCATCAATAGGTTGAAATTGGTCACAATCTTCAAACCCTGATTGATCACCATGGTGGCAAAGTGTGGCATCAAGATCAAAGACAACACACTTAGGATTGCTGATGTTGTAGATAACTTTGGAGAAAGATTTGGTTTTGAGCATTGTAGTTTGAGTCATGGTATGCAATTAAAATTGAAGGAAATTATTGATTATGCGTATGCTTGTTCCCACACACTGTAGAACATATTCCAGGCAGGTTCATCTGCAACAAAACTGCTAACATTTGCCTGATCACATACCCAGTCATATGCATCATCAGCGTCAGACTCAGTTTCTACAACAAAGTCATAAAGAGATTCAATAGCATTGCGGAACTCTTTATCTTCAATCAAAGACTGCCAAACATTGTCAGTTTGATTGTTGCGAATCATCATCTTGCCAGAGATGTTGTAGAAAGTGGTGAAAGTGGGGAAAGTGGTTTCTTGATTGTTCATGCTGTAAGCATAGCACACATTTCAGGATCCTGTAGTTCAGGGTGATACAGTTTTCAGGATTGATTGATCAGTGCTGCTGATGAGTCCAATCTGGATTCATAAGTTGATGCATTTGTTGTACTTTTTTGGTTTGCATTTCAGTTGCAACTGTGACAGCATGGTTCACAAGATTTGCACCAAAGATAACAAACATTACAAGAAAAGCGATTCTCATTTGATTCTGTGCTTGATTGAGTTTAACTGTGTGATGGCAGATTGCATTGCTGACCTAGAATATCCAGCGGCATAAGGATAACCTTGATCATCCTTTTCTGGAGCAGTATAACAAACATCAACTGCTCTTTGAAGATCTTCAATGACACGAACTAGATCCATTTCAATATACTTATTCATCAGAAGTGTGCCTCCTCATCATCACAAACAGCAATCCAATCCATTGCCCTAGACAATGCTAACTCTCTCATCTGGTAATCATCACCACAGTTCTCATCATAAAAGATGAAAGCGTACTTAATGCGATTTTCTGGAGTGTTCATGAACTTCTCCAATTTGGTGAGTTGTCTTGTTTGATTTTCCATGCTGTAAGCATACCACGGATTTGGGCATTTCGGTAAATATAGCTACCACTTCTACAACTGTCACATCATTATATCAATATCCCAAAGATTTGGGTAGACCTACAACAATGAAGAATGAGAGCAGTGCAACAATGTCCCAACACTTATTGCGGACCATATACGGAATTGCTAGAGCATTACCTACAATATACAATCTTGAACCAGACAAAGGATCAAGATAAAGAGTAGAGAAGTATGCAACACAGAGAATCAAACTAGAAAAGATTCTTGCTTTGTTTTCCATCATCAAATGACCTGAGTTTTAGTGTAATCCAATTCATCAATTTCCAGGAATCTGCGAACAACAGATTTACCTGATTTAGTTAAGGGATAGAGTGAGGGATTCTTATACAGAATCTTGGTGTTTTCTTTCTTTAACCACACACTATGTGAGCAGGCAGGTGATACCCTTCCACCCTTTGCAGTTTTAATAGCAGCATCCTCTACAAGTTCATCCATGATGTCAGAAACTGCAACCTCTGCAACATAGATCAACTGACCTTCTTTTGTGAACTCATGCACAAGACAAACCCAATCATGCTTCTTGGTAATACTAACTGCACCATCAGGAAATATAATGTTAGGACCAGACTTGTTATCTACACAAGTGCCATCTGGTTTGTATCCATCAGGGTGACCAGCACCACCATATGAGGGAGTATATCCCATGAGAGAGCATACAAAATCCTCTCTGAGTTTGTTATTATCAAGAGCAAGATGTGTCTTGATGAGATCAATCAAGCACACAAACTGTTCAGGAGTTTGTTCACTCCCTAGAATCCATTTTACAGTTTGAATGTCCATTGATTTGATCAATTTGTCTGATGCTATGCATCATAGCATGAATAACAGAGTTTTGGTAATTTACTGTGACACTTTAACTTGTGGCACATTGTATAAGCCCCAGATAGGATTTGAACCTACGACCTATCGCTTACAAGGCGATTGCACTACCACTGTGCTACTGAGGCAGAAAAGATTAGTTCCTGATGGTATATATCACACCCCAAATCAGGGCAGCAATAGCAACAATCAGGAGGATCTGTTTCCATGCAAATGCAATGAAGAACAGACAGAGAAGGAATAACAAACCAGCACCATCAAAGGATGAACTAGAGGTGCTATCTTCATCATCATTGTCATCACTGGAAGTGATAGAATCAGGCACTGCCATGATACAATCACCACCAGTTCTTGACTCTGCTGATATAACTGCATCAGCACGAGTGTATGCAGTTACATATACAGTTTGCAGGTAGTTAGATTGTGTTCTAACTGTGCATTTCCAATCAAGCATTGTTGTATTCTACAATATACTGCTTAAGAGTGTCAACATAGTCAGCAGGGTTCTTGACAAAAACTTGTGTCTCACCTGAGTGACAAGAAATCAGAGTGACAATTTGTTCAATCTTATTGCCAGTCATTTCCTCATACATCATAGCATAACCTGTCTCCTGCACAAAATAGTTTTGGATTTGATTCTCATGCTTTGGTTTAGAAGAACTCTTGAAGTCAATTACAGACAGTTTGCCATTGTATTCTGCAATGCAGTCAACACGACCAGCAATGCCAAGAGTTTCAGAATAGAGAGCACATTCTTGATAATGAATGTTATCTACATCATCAAGGATAGACTGGAATTGATTGAACAATTTGAGTGCAATCTCATACTTTTCAGTATCATAGTCTGCATCAATGTTGTTGAGATAGTCCTCAACAATTTTGTGGAACTTAGTGCCATTGGTAGATGCAAAATGACTGATCTTGTTTGCAACTTCCTCACCTACACGTTCCCTCCACTCAGCAATAGATTGACGATTCTGATAGGAAGTAACTGTGGTGACAGAAGGCAACAGTTTGCCATTCACACAGTAACGACGAGAACCATTGACAGTTTCAGTAGGCAGATCTGCAAGAGTAGGCAGGTTGAGGTGATTGAACTTGGTTTTGGTTTGCATAATGTTGTTAGTGAAAGTTTGGTTGGTGGTGTTAGTTATCAGAGAAACTCTGCCATGTAATAGTCAACAGTGACTTCAAGTTCTGCTGCTTTTGCTTCTAGTTCTAGAGTATATTCTTCTGCCATTTGTTCATCTGCATGATCACAGAATAGATCAAGGGTGGATTGATGCATCATTTTATCTTTCATACAAGTATGATACCATAGATTTACAAGAAAGTCAATCATGTGTGTGCCAGTTTGTCAAGTGTCACAGATATGCATCCATAAACTGTTTTAGTGTAAAGATGTCGTCAGTCTGAGTTTCTACAATCAAATCATCATAACTTAACTCTTTGAGCATATCTAGATATTCTTCTGGAGTGGCATCAATAGACTCATCATAATCATCATGAATGAGGAACAAATACTCTCTATAGAGTGCTTCAATCAGTTGTTCTTTAGTATAAGTCATTTTTCAATGTTATCGAGATGATTAAACCAAGGGGAAAAGAGTGCTAGTGCTGCCCATACAACACTAGCAGAAATAATGATAAAGTATATCATTTGTAGAGGTAACCACCTGCCCAATCTGCACGCTGATACATCTCCATGCGAGACTTTTCATCCATCAGATTATACCTAACACCATTCTTTGCAGGTGCTTTCCAAGTTGCTGGTTTGTAGACATCACCATTGGTAATATCTACAAAAGCATGAACACTTTTCTGTCCAGCAGGAGTTTGCATCACAATCTTTGCATACTTCCTACCCTTAACATAAGAGAACTTGTAGCAACCTTCACCCATAGAGAGTTCTTCAATCATCTTCTGATGATAATCCATATTGATGTCATTTTCAATGGATTTGCGATGCCTTTCAATAGAACTTGACTGATAGTTAGTGTAGAGAACTTGACACATTTGATCAATCTTGTCAAGAACTTGTTCAGTCATTAAAGTGGTGTTTTTCATCATGCTGTAAGCATACCATGGATTAGGGTGCTTTGGGGAAAAAGGTGTGCACTTCCCCAACTGTCACATCAATACTTTTTTGACCCATTCTTTGTGGGAAAAGTGTAGTTCATTGTCCAACACAATAGGATAGCAAATCCAAAGACAAATAGGTGTTCCATTGTTAGTATCTGTGTGGGATTTGATAATCTGAACCATCAATCAATGATGCTCTCATGTTATGAATATCTTGTGCTCTTTTGTATAAACTACCTAGTTCTTCTTTCAAACAACACAAATCATCATCAGTTCTACCTGCTAAAGCATCTTCAATTCTTCTAAATGCTTCTGCTGTTTGAAGTGAATAGTTGTTCATTTGACTTTATACCTATCCTTTAATACTTTCAAAACTTGTTTGCGTGCTTTGATTCTACCTTTGCAGGTGCCTTTAGTATTCTTTTGTTTGCCTGAGTTGTGTATCCAATTTGGAGTGGTCATTGTTCTACTTAATTAACAGGCACAGAGGGACTCGAACCCCCACTCAACTGCTTAGAAGGCAGTGGCATTATCCATTATGCTATGTGCCCATGGAGGGGCATCTCTGCCCCTATTTAGTTAGTCTGTGAGACCTAGTTTAACCTCACAATCAAACTCATCTTCATCAGGAAGACGATAAATCAACTGATAGAAATCATCATAATCAACACCAAGATAAGATGCAAAATCTTCTAAATCATCATGCAATTTACAAGTGTCAATCATTGTCCTCAACTGTTGGTGAAATAATTATAGCACAGGTGTCAATCACCAGGCATCAAACTGTGAAGAGTTTCCTCATCATAGAGATCTAAAACCTCTGCCTTGATGTCATCTTCAGTACAATCTTTGTATGCATCAAGTAACAGATCAAATGCCATTTGGCAAAGAGAATCCATATCCATGCCATCAATAATCATGTTGGCATAGTTCTCTTTAAGGGTAAAGAGTTGAGATTCAGAAAGTGGCATGTTTTCGTATTTAAGGATTTCAGAGTAAAGGTCAGACATCAACTTCTGCCAGTTTCTTTTGTTTACGCAGGTCTTGGACAATCATTTGCAGTTCAACTACATCTTGTCTACACTCTTCCAAATCTTCAACTAAGATTTCATATTGATATTCTGACTTGCATCTTTTAATTTGCTTTGCCAGTTTATCATACTTTTTCTTAGCAGTCTTGAGTTCTTTTTCACACTCTTGAATAGAATTGTAGTTCATTTGTCTTTAGATTACCTTGTAATAGTAACACAAATAATTGGAAAAGTCAAGTGATAGTGGACAGTTTGGAGATTGTCATGGGGTGGGATCAAAATATACTATTTCCTCTAACATTGGCAAGATTTCATACTGTAAATCATCCAGATGTTGAGGAATAATAGTTTGATCCATCATGTGCAATTTGTTCTCACGCTCTACAACTTGCTTGAGAACTTTGTATGCATTTTCTATATCACTGTAAGAATATACCATCACCATTCTCCACGCTGAACCAAGATCTTGCGAATCTCAGTATATGCAAACTTCTTGAGTTTAGGATCAGAAGTAGTATCAAATACCTGATACATTTTCTTCAGGTATGCATCTGGAGTGGTAACATTGATGACCTTTGCTTTAGTCACACCCAGACTAGAGATAGGAGAACCTGCCTTAACTTTGTTCTTACCAAAGTTACCAGAAACACGACCCTGAGTACGAAGTTTGGGTTTGATTTTGGAGAGATTGGAGTAAGTAGTCATGTCTGATTTGATCATGCTGTAAGCATATCACACTTAGAGGGCAAATGGGGATTTACTGTGCCAGTTTGCGAATTGGTCTATCAAACTTCTCTAATTGATACCCTTCTCTCAGTGCTTGAGTAATAATCACATCATAGGAATGTGATGCCAATGGAATGTGCCTATGCAACAAATAGTCCTCACAATCCTCTGCAAGTGCTTCTTTGTATGGGTGGGACAACTTATCAAGATTGATAGTCATTGCCTTTAATTTCCTCTATTGAAGTTTGAAGTTTGTTGTACAAATTACTAAGGGTTACTTTACCAGAACTCTCCATCAATTTTTGCTCTTTCTTAGACAACAGTTGGAGTGCAGTTTTTAATGCTTCCAACTCATCAACATTAAGATTCACAAACTCTTCAGTCATTTGACAATCTTCCAATTAGGATCATTTGTTTTATCAATCCAGAAGAAGTTCTTCCTGTTGATTGATGCAAGAAACAACTTATCTTCTGTCTCTTGTTCTACATGACACCCATGAAGTCTGTCCATCATGTTAGCAAACCTGTTCTTTGCTTTGCTAGAGATTGGTTCAACATTCACCATTTTACGTTTCACTTTAGTTGTCATCAATTAACTCCACAAAAAGACCAGAATGGTTGATCAAGTTCTACATCATCAAAGGTGTAGAGATATTCACATCCACAACCTTTAGCATATTTAAACAGTTGCTGATGATTCTTGAAGTGCTTAGGATAGATTGTATCCTCATCAGTTTCACCCCTTTCATGATAGTAAAGAGGTTGCTCTTCACGAGTATTACTATACTCATCATCCTTGAATGTAGACTCCCAGGTAGTTTTAGTCTTGAGTGAAGACATATCACCACCATCAATAAGATCAACAACCTTACTGCGTGCCTGGTAATCTTTCTTCAAGATTTCACCATTCCACTCAGGATAACCATCCCAGTGACAATATACACCAGAATAGGTATTGTCTTTGTGTTTGATTGAAATGAAACTACGAGTTCCCATTGTTTTGTTGAATAATAAAGTCAGTCTTCAATCAGAATCCATTCATCTTCATCACTCTCAGTGATGGATTCCCAATTATCTTCAAAGAGGTCAAACATTGCCTCATTAGGCACTACACAATCAAACTCATCAATTTGAATATCCTCAAGAAATGCAGTAGACATGAATCTCATTTGATTACCTAGTAATCATAGCATGAGATCCCCCTGTTTGGAGATTTATTGTGACACTAGTACATGTGTCACATCAGTATAATCAATCTGCCTTTTTAGTTCTTCTTTTTCTAGTTTTCTTGGGTGCTACTCCACCTTCCCATGCTTCATTTTCAGGGGTGCTAGGATCATCTGCAATAAAGTGTCCATTCTCATCCTTTGCTCTCTTAGGAGTTTCTGTTACTTGCTCCTCAGGATCTGGCGTTGGAGCATTACCAATCAAATTAAGAAATCTGCTCATTTTGCTATAGCAACTTAATTTTATTTAGAATGGAGGATACCAGAGTTGAACTGGTGACTAATGCTTGCAAAGCACTCATTTTACCACTAAACTAATCCCCCAATGCACATGAAAGGACTTGAACCTTCATGGATTGCTCCACTGGAACCTAAACCCAGCGCG
>Ga0129345_1000651_pt1 | contig 12858 bp, 13 predicted proteins | sample CPBDNA_FD_94425 | JGI IMG/M metagenome (GOLD analysis project Ga0129345, IMG submission 94425) | Freshwater to marine salinity gradient microbial communities from Chesapeake Bay, USA - CPBay_Sum_20_0.8_DNA | ecosystem: Environmental > Aquatic > Marine > Coastal | place: USA: Chesapeake Bay...
TAGGTCTGGTGTGATAAAAACGCGCGCTAACGGCACGATAACACTACCATTAATCCAAATTCCTTCGTGCTGCTTTAAGCGTGTTGTAATGCTTATTTTTTGGCGTTTACCATGCTGGTCAAGTACGGCTTGCCCACGCCATTGCAGCGTTTCAAACGCAAGTGCGTTTGCAGTAATTTTTTGTTGCAACACACGTGGTCTTAATTCGGTATCTACGTCAGCGGAGGGAGTTACAGAAGTAAGCGATTTACAACCTACCACCAAAACCAATCCAAGAAAAAGTGTTGCGATTTTTTTCATTTGCTATTCTAATACGGAGTAATCGCCAATACTCACATGCGTAAACGCCCCATTGTAGCGCACATGATTGCCAATCATTGCCCCTTTGAGTGTTGCGTTTTCAATGGCACTGTTAGATTGAATAATACTGTTTTCAATAGTGCTATCTGCAATTGTAGTGCCAGCACCAACAGATACATGTGGACCTACTGTACTATTGGTAAGCGTTACGCCATCTGCAATGTAGCAGGGCGGAATAATGGTACTGTTGTTAAGCGTAACATTGCCAACAAGTTTTTCCTCTTCAGCAGCAAGAAAATCCAGCATTATGGCATTGGTTTCTATGGTAACTTTTGGGTTACCGCAATCCATCCAAGCAGTTACTTCGCCGGGAACAAAACGCTTTCCGCTTTGCATCATCCGCAAAATACCATCATTGATTTGATACTCGCCACCACGAGTAAGGTTTTCGTCCAACACGCTTTGCAAGGCAGCTTTCAGCACTTCTATCTCTTTGAAATAATAAACACCAATGACAGCCAAATCAGAAACAAAATCTTTTGGCTTTTCCACTAATGCACTAATTGCACCCGTTTTATCTAATTGCACCACACCAAACTGCTCGGGGTGGGCTACTTTTTTGACCCAAATTACGCTATCAGCTTCGGGGTCTAAGGTTAAATCTGCACGAATAAGCGTATCGGCATACGCCACTACCGCCGGTCCTGAAAGCGAAGGTTCGGCACACATGATTGCATGTCCTGTCCCCAAAGGCACGTCTTGGCGGTAAATGCTTGTTTTTGCACCCAAACAGTTGGAAAGATCGGTCAGCGCAGCCACTACGTCATCGCCAAAAAAGGCAGGGTCTCCAAGCACATAGGCAATTTCAGTTACGGGTTCGGGGAGTACTTTGGCAATATCTCGAACCAGTCGGTGCACAATGGGCATACCCGCCACAGGCACCAAAGGCTTTGGAACGGTTAACGTATGTGGGCGAAGGCGTGATCCACGACCCGCCATGGGAACAATGATTTTCATATTATGCGGTACCTGTACTGCCAAAGCCGCCCGCTCCGCGTTCGGTTTCGGTTAATGATTCAACTTCTTTCCACTCGGCGCGTTCGTGCTTAGCAATGACCAATTGCGCAATTCTGTCTCCAGCATTGATGGTAAACGGCTCGTTGGATAAATTTATAAGGATAACGCCAATTTCGCCTCTATAGTCTGCATCAATAGTGCCGGGGGCGTTAAGTACCGTAATGCCTTTTTTAAGTGCCAATCCGCTACGTGGACGCACTTGTGCTTCTACTCCAACGGGGAGTTCGATAAAAAGCCCGGTTTTTATAAGCCCACGCTCTAATGGTTGTAATGTAATGGGCTCATTGGTATGTGCGCGGAGGTCCATACCTGCCGAAGCTAAGGTTTCGTAGTGCGGTAATGTGTATGGGGATTGGTTTACAATGCGTATGTTCATAACTACAAAAATAAGAAAAGCCCCTATCACGCCACAATTATATAATTAACTGAGACACAAAGGGGCTGTAAAGTGTAAAAACGCTTATTTATTTGCTTAACCCAAAGCGTATTTGCACACTAACTTGAATTTTTTGCGGTTTAAACTGTATGTCGGGGACAGGTGCTGCATCAGCCTCTGCCATAGAGAACATGACCACTTCGTCCAAAGTATTACGCCTATAACCCACAAAACCTGAATGTGAATCGGAAATAAAAATAGCCTCAGCAACATGCTGTCCCAGCGGCTTTGCCATCGCGTGAGCACGTTTTTTGGCTTTGGCAACGGCTTTGCTAAGTAAATGCAATTTGAGCTCCTCCAGCTTGCTGTAATCGGTTTTGGAAAGATGGACATCAGAAATGCCTTTTTCTTCAAGGGCAGCCAACACCCGCCCTGCCGTGGTGGCATCGTGTAGTTTTAGCTCAAAGCGTTTGCTTTTTTTGATGTCTTTTCGGCGCAAAAAATAGGTTTTGATATTGCTGGATAAATCAGCAAGCTTTAGCTGCTTTTCAATATCAATATCCAGCTGCCGTAAGGCTTCAAACATACGTTTTTCAAGCTGCTCAACGCTGACTTTGGTGCGCTCGTCTTGCTCTCGTAGCTGAATGCCAAGGTAAATTTCATCAGGGACAACGAGGTAGTCCGCTTTTGCATTGGTTTCAATGTAGGGAATATGATTTTCGGCTTGTGGTTGTGCCCACACCAATAAAGGAAGTGCAGAGAGGGCTATAAGAAGGGTTTTCATAAAGTAAAGATTTATAAATCCCTTAATCAAAAACAACGCCAAAGTGTTAGTTGCTGGCTATGGGTAAGGCAAAAACGCCTGTAGTATGGTTAGCCGTTTAGTGCTTCGGCACCCCCAACGATTTCTAAAATCTCGTTGGTAATGGCGGCTTGACGCGCTTTGTTATAGGTCAGCTTTAACTGATTGCGCAAATCAGTAGCATTGTCTGTCGCCTTGTGCATGGCAGTCATACGTGCGCCGTGCTCACTGGCAAACGAATCGCGAAGTGCCTTAAACAACTGCATTTTTAATGCCTTTGGTAAAAGTGTATTAAAAATTTCCTCTTGCCCGGGCTCGTAGATATAATCCGCTTCAGTTTGTGTTTCCGAAGCATCAGCTACTAACGGCAAAAATGGCTCTACCGTTACCAATTGCGTAGCTGCATTTTTAAAGCGGTTATATACCAAATGCACTTCATCGTATTCTTCAGAAACAAATCCGTCCATAAGTTGCTGTGCAAGCTCAGCAGCGTTGGCAAAACTTAGGTCATCAAATACTTCTGTATTGTGTCCAACTACATCAAATTCCTTACTTAGTATATCATTCCCTTTTTTACCAATAGTAAACGCAGCAATTTCTGTCTGATTACCGTTAGCACGAGCTTTTACTTCTTTGATGATGTTTGAGTTAAACCCGCCACATAGCCCACGATTAGAGGTAATGGCAACATAAAGCACACGCTTTACGTTCCGAGTTTTTGTATATGGATTGGTATCTTGGGCAGCACCACTAAGGTTTTGTAGCAATTCGGTTAGTTTGGCAGCGTATGGGCGCATTGCCGTAATGGCATCTTGCGCTTTTTTTAGCTTGGCAGCCGATACCATTTTCATGGCACTGGTAATCTGCATCGTTGAGGATACAGAGCTAATCCGATTGCGTATTTCCTTAAGGTTTGCCATGGCTTATGCGTATTGAGCAGCTAAATCTGTTGCAACTTTTGTTAGCGTATCCGTTACCTCATCAGTAAGTTTTCCTGCTTTAAGCGTATCTAGCACATCACGATGCTTTGCGTTTAGCAACGCCAAATAGCTTTGCTCAAATTCCTTTACTTTATTAACAGGTACTTGTCGCAATAAATTTTTAGACCCAGCAAAAATGATCGCTACTTGGTCCTCAACAGCAAACGGATCGTTTTGTGCTTGCTTTAGAATTTCTACGTTACGCTTTCCTTTTTCGATTACATTAAGTGTTGCTGCATCAAGGTCGGAACCAAACTTGGCAAACGCTTCCAATTCGCGGAATTGCGCTTGGTCAAGCTTAAGCGTACCCGCTACTTTTTTCATGGACTTAATCTGCGCCGAGCCTCCTACACGAGATACCGAAATACCTACGTTAATCGCAGGGCGAACACCCGAGTTAAACAGGTCTGACTCTAAGAAAATTTGTCCGTCAGTAATCGAAATTACGTTAGTAGGAATATAGGCAGATACGTCACCTGCTTGGGTTTCAATAATAGGCAATGCAGTTAATGACCCTCCTCCTTTTACTTTTGATTTAAGCCCTTCGGGCAAATCGTTCATTTGTTTGGCAATGCTGTCATCAGCAATCACTTTTGCAGCACGTTCTAATAGGCGCGAGTGCAAGTAGAATACGTCTCCAGGATAGGCTTCACGTCCCGGTGGACGACGAAGCAATAACGACACCTCTCGATACGCAACGGCTTGCTTTGATAAATCATCATAAATAATCAATGCTGGACGACCCGTATCGCGGAAATACTCTCCAATAGCTGCTCCTGCAAACGGTGCATACACTTGCATTGGCGCAGGGTCAGAAGCGTTTGCGGCTACAACGGTAGTGTATGCCATAGCGCCTTTTTCTTGAAGGGTATTGGCAATGGCTGCTACCGTAGAGGCTTTTTGTCCAACAGCAACATAAATACAATATACAGGCTCGCCTGCATCGTAAAATTCTTTTTGGTTTAGGATGGTGTCAATACACACGGTTGTTTTTCCTGTTTGGCGGTCGCCAATAACCAACTCTCGTTGTCCACGACCTACAGGAATCATTGCATCAATAGATTTAATACCTGTTTGCAGGGGTTCGTTTACCGGTTGACGATAAATTACTCCAGGTGCTTTGCGCTCTAGTGGCATTTCTACGGTTTCGCCCTCAATAGGACCTTTGCCGTCTATGGGTTGTCCTAGTGTGTTTACCACACGACCTACCACGCCTTCGCCTACATTGATAGAGGCAATGCGCTGCGTACGCTTTACGGTATCTCCTTCCTTAATTCCTTTAGACGGTCCCAAAAGTACCACCCCAACATTATCTTCCTCAAGGTTTAGTACAATGCCCTCAAGGCCAGAATCGAAGGTAACCAATTCACCGTATTGTGCATTTGAAAGCCCATATACACGAGCAATACCGTCACCCACTTGGAGTACCGATCCCACTTCGTTTAGAGAGACACTGCTGTCAAATCCTGTTAATTGCTGTTTTAATATCGCGGATACTTCCGCAGCTTTTACTTCTGCCATGATATTGCGTTTGAACGTAAGTTATGTTTTAATGTATTGAGTTGATGCGCCACACTTGCATTCAGCTGTATGTCATCAAGCCTAAGGATAAACCCACCAATAATTTCTGGGTCAACCTTGTTCACGAGTGTTACTTTCTTATCGGTAAGCGTAGCAACTTTCGCCAAAATTTCTTTTTCGAGTTCTGGAGTAATGGGCACGGCGGTTGTGGCAACAGCCTCAACCAATCCCAGATGCTCTTGGTATAATTCTTTTACTTTTAAGGCAATACCATCTAAGTTATGTGCACGATTGTTTTCAGCAATAAGGCGCAGGAAGTTTTTTCCTGCATCACTGCACTGAGCAAATACGGCTTGGAGCGCATTGTGCTTTAGGTCTGCGCTAATCACAGGGCTTTGCAAAACAGATTCTAAGTCACGGTTGTTTTGTACGGTGTTGTACACTACATCCATGTCTTTAGCAAGGGCGTCTATATTACCATCTTCAATGGCTTTTTGAACTGCCGCCTTGGCATATCGCAATGCTGCTCGGGTGCCTATCATGCTTTCAGATCTACTTCTTTAAGTAGTTTTTGAACCAACTCGGTTTGCTTTTTGTCAGATGAAAGCTGCTCTTTGGTAAGCGTTTCTGCAATTTGAAGTGATAGCTCAGCTACTTCATTTTTAAGGGAAGTAATAGCCACTTGCTTTTCACTTTCAATGGCTTCTTTCGCTTGCGCAATAAGCTGTTCTGCTTGGACTTTAGCTTCGCCTTTAGCATCGTCAATCATTTTTTGACGAAGCTCACGGGCTTCTTTTAGCAAGCCATCTCTTTCTACACGCGCTTCCTTTAGAATGCGCTGGTTGTCTGCTTGAAGGTTTTGCATCTCTTCACGCGCTTCTTCAGCAGATTCCATCGCCGAACGAATACCTTCTTCTCTTTCGTTAATTGTATTTAATATGGGTTTCCATGCAAATTTGCGTAGCAACAAAATAAGCGCCACAACAATGACGGTTTGCCATATAAACAGCCCAAACGAAAATTCGCCTAATAATTTTTCCATAGGGTTAAAATTTAAGTGCGACAAGAGGCAGCCTAGCTGCCACCTGTCTTAAACTTATTTTTTGTTATACAGCGAAAAGTGCGGCAAACCCAATCCCTTCAATAAGAGCGGCTGCAATCAGCATTGCTGTTTGAATTTTCCCGTATGCTTCAGGCTGACGTGCAATAGCTTCCATAGCTGAGCCACCGATTTTACCGATTCCCAAACCTACGCCAATTACGACTAGACCTGCACCTACGATTACTGGAATTTCCATGTGTGTGTATTTAATTGTTAATGTTAATGTTTAATGCGCTTCATCATGATGTTCTTCCACGGCAAACCCAAAATAGAGTGCCGATAACATGGTAAATATATAGGCCTGCAATGCGGCCACTAATAATTCGATTATAGAAATAGCAAAGGATAAAACAAACGACAGGCTACTTCCAATCCAGTTGTTGAATATAAACATAAGTCCAATAAGACTCATCAATACGATATGTCCCGCTTGCATGTTGGCATACAAACGAATCAATAATGAAAATGGTTTAATAATTACACCAAGTAACTCGATGGGCATTAAGGCAATCTTCATCAGAACGGGAACGCTAGGCATCCAAAAAATGTGCGTCCAATAGTTTTTATTGGCAGTTAGGTTGGTAAGCAGAAAGGTAATCAATGCCAACCCAAAAGTTACGGCAATGTTGCCCGTTACATTAATGCCCAAAGGCGTTAGCCCCAACAGATTTAAAAACCAAATAAAGAAAAATACCGTGAGCAAAAAACTCATATAGCGCCCGTAATGCTTTTCGCCAATATTTGGAATGGCGATATCATCTCGAACATATAAAATAATAGGCTCAAAAAAGCGACCAACCCCCGAAGCAATATTCCCATTTTTCCCGTAAGAACGTGCTAGCGAACGAAACAAAAAGAACATCAGTAGGGCTGTAAAGAGCATGGTCATCACACTTTTTGTCATGGACAAATCCAATGGTTTTTCGTTGGTAGGGTGATGCTCTTCATCATATGAGATGGTTCCAGCGGCATCTGTTTTGTAAATTTTTCCATGGTACAACTTGTAGTATGCACTTCCTTTTTGCACCACAGCTTTTCCGTGCTTAAACTTAGCAGAAGAAAACATTTTAAGTCCGTTGTCCCAAAGGATTACAGGTAGTCCAATATATCCAATGTACTTTTTTTTATCCCCTTCTTTATAAGACCCCAAATAAAAATCATGTGAGTCTTTTAGGTGGTGCTGGATATAGGCTTTGATTTCATCTTTTAATGAACCTTCCTTTTGGGGTTCCTTTACAGCATCAGCTGCAAAAGCATTGGTTGCAAAAAATATTAAGAAAAATAAGTATACTAGGTGTCTCAATGTTTTTGTTTTATTTCTTACGCTTTGGCTTCAATTAAAACGCTGCAAATGTACACTTTTAACAAAAAGAAAAAAAGCTAAAAAGAAGAAAAAAACGCTGTCTTTTTTGGAGATCCAGTTTTAAAAAGCAACGAATATATTTATGGAAGGACTAGTTGTAGCGGTTAAGAAATTTTATGAGCCCATAAATGTTTGCCGCCAAGACTAAAATGAGCAGGGATAGGGTCATAATTTTTCCTGTTTCCCAACGTACATCTAAAGCTTTTCCAGCTAGTGATGCAAAGTACAAACTCACTCCCATATGGAAAGTTAAACCAGTTAAGACAGCCCAAGATTTAGGCCGTTTTTTCGGTTTTTTTGGGTTCTTCATCAATGATAGACTTTACCGCAGCAGACTTCATGCTACACTGCGCATTAAGCGTTGCGCCAGATTCTACAGCAAGTTTTCCAACTGTGATTTGCCCTTCAACAATTCCGTCAGACTTAATGGTAAGCAACCCATTTACAAATAATTTGCCGTTAAAATTGCCCATGATATCGGCATAGCCACAATGTACCTCGCCCTGAACAGTTCCTTCTTTACCCACAACAACTCGCCCAGAAGTATTTACCTTTCCTTCCAAAGTTCCATCAATACGGAAATCTGATTTTGATTCAATTTCACCAACGATACGTGTGTTGGGTTCAATAAAATTGATTTTTACTGCACTTTTGTTTGAATCCATATTCTTTTGCTTTTTATTTGAAAACATTTGCTATTGATTTTCCAATTGTTCAAAGCGTTTACTCACAAGCGCATTTCTATAATTGGAGGACAAAACTACAATATTTTTGGTTCCCACCAAACGTGGGTTACTCACTCTCATAAGGTTACGGGCCTCACCTGCGCTTGCCTCCGAGCTAAATCCATGAATAACCAAAGTTTCTGTATTGCGATTAAATACATCTATAGAAACGCGTAATCGTCCGGTAATTCCTTGCATATTAATCCATTGTTCAATCCATTTTTGGTCTTCCTCAGATTGTTTGCGGTCCTCTGGGGTACGGACAAACACCAACTTTGCCTTTTCATCGTCTTTGGCAGTAAGGCTGTTATACACCTCAAAGCCGTCAAGCTGTTCTTTTGCTGTTAATCCACTTTCAGTTTTTGGATAGGTTTGTACCAAAACGGTCAGGGCTTCTTTATAGGCATCAAGCCCATCTAATCTACCTAGTGAAATAGCTCTTAACATTGCCCATTCGGCTTGAAGCCCTTTATCTGTCAACAGGGGAATTTGCTGTTCACTTTTTGCAATAATCGCAGCGTAATCTTGAGCACCCAACAGTTCTTTGGCATTAGCCAACATCATTTTATTTTCTTCTTTGGTTTGTGCCAAGGCTGCTGGGTTTCGTATCATTTTGGCGTAATCGCTTTGCGGGTAGTTTGCCAAGATTTTATTTCTGTAAGATTGTTGCTTTACACTATTATTGGCATGTAATTTATATAAATGATACAAGGTTGGAGGCAGGTATCGTTTGTCTGGATTTAATGACAAAAGCGATGTAAAGCGGTCAATGGCAGTTTGCGCAACTCCAAACTGCTCTTTGTATGCTAATCCAGCTTGAAAATAGGCTTCGTGCTGTAGTTGTTTCAGACTATCTGCAGCTTGGGGCGGTGGAATTTGCGCCATATAGGTTTGTGGATTGTACGTAGGGTTTACTTCCTCTTCCGATGTCGCATCAGGGGTTGATTGTGTAACAACGGCAGTCGAATTGGAGGTGTATTTCCAGTTGTCTGCCAAGCCAACATTTGCCCAATTACGCTGAAAATCACGCTTACCCTTTTCCACCTGACGGCTATTGTAGAAATAGAAGCTTCCCATAAGCAAAGCAGTGCCTGCATCTTGTGACTTTGCCTCTGCTTCTACTTTAGCAGCCTCTTCTTTAAGCTGTACAATGTAACTGTCTACGACTTGTTTTTGCTCCTCTGGAGACATGTTCATTAGGCGCAACAAACTATCGATAGACACAATTGTTTTTTCATAGCTAATGATATCGTCTAATTTTCCTCGTTTGCGTTTTAGTTTGCGATATCGCCTTGTGCTATCTTCCAAATTTTGAAGGGTGCTGTCCAAATAAGCACCTGCAGTTACAAACGCCACTTGGTCTATACGATTACTTGCCAATTGCTCATAAATAAGCGATTTCAAGTAGCGGTCTTGGGTGTTGGTTTTTAAAGATGCGTTCAGCTCTTGTTCTCCTTTTAGAGTGTCTTTTCCTTTGAGTAAATAACTGCCATAGAAGTAGTGTATTTTATCTCTAAACCTACGGTCTTCATCGTTACGCAGCAATTTTCGATAGGCTATAAGGGTTTCTTCATTTTTAGGTGAATTATTTTTTAGCTGTGCCAATCGTGCGTGTATCCACAATTCTCGAGGAACACGTCGATTTAAGTCCAACACTTGCTGATAGGCAACAATTGCCGAGTCAGGATAATCTAAATCTTCGTAAAGCTGTCCCAACAAATAGGCGTAACGACCACGTTTAGCCGCTGATTTTTCAGTTGCCAACGCACGCATCAGCGGTTGGGTAGCCAAGGTATCTTTTTCTTCTCTCAAAAGCGCATCGGCAAGTGCCGATTGCGCAACTGCATATTGTTTGGTGGTAAGGAAACCGGATTGTACAATGTTGGTTAATTCACGTGCAGCACGTGCTTCTTGTCCCATCTCCAAATAACTTTTTGCACGCCACAATTCGGCTTCAATCGCCTCTTTGGAGTTGCCCATATTTTTGATGAGATAGGTAAATGCCTCAATAGCTTGCAAGTAGCTACCATTAAAATAACGTGCCTTCCCAAGAAGTAAATAGGCTTTAGAAATTTGCTTGTTGCGTTGTTCGCCCCCAATAAGCATGGAGTGTTTTTGAACCGTAAGCGTGGCTTTTTCTTGAGCTCTATCAAAAAACTCGTTGCTAGTATCTTCTTCACTAAAGGCATCGGGAAGTTGGTAGGGGTCAACAGAAAGGCGTAGCCAATAATTATCTTGATGCTTTTGGGTAATATCTAGTGTGCCGTAGCGCAACGCTTCTTGGCCATTAAATAAGGGGTTAAATTTTGATGTGGTACTGTGGTAAGCGCGATTGAGCGCACCATTTTTTTTGGTAGAGCAGGCAGCTACCATCATCATTAAACCCAAAAAAAGAAGCGCTTTTTTCATGCTATAAACCTATGATAAAAACTGAAAAAACAGGGCTTTAGTATATACATTTTATAACTGCTCGCGAAAAAAGGCTTCTAATTCCTTTAATGTCTCTGTTGAGGTTTTCTCATCACGCACCACCTTTCCTTTGTGAAGCACCACAATGCGGTCGCAAACTTCGGTAACGTGCTGCAAATCGTGACTTGAGATTAGAAATGTTTTCCCTGTCGCAGAGGCTTCTTCTTTCAACAAATTCTTTAGTCTGATTTGTGTTGTTGGATCAAGGTTGGCAAAAGGCTCATCTAAAATAACTAAAGGGGTATTTGAAAGTAGTGTGCCTACAATGCCTACCTTTTTTTGATTTCCTTTAGACAAATCACGGATATATTTTTTTTGTCCCAACACTTCGCCATGGAAAAAATCGGCGTATTGTTTAAGCGCGGTGCTAACTTCTTCTTTCTTCATATCGCGAAGTCCACCAATAAAAGTAAAATACTCTTCGGGGGTAAGGTAGCCAATAAGGAAATTTTCATCTAAAAAAGCAGCGGTATGGGTTTTCCAATCCTCACTTTTTTGGACCACAATATTGTTGTTGGTAACCGTTCCTGTTGTTGGTGCAATAAGGTCTAACATCAGGCTGAAAAGGGTGGTTTTCCCTGCGCCATTGTTCCCCACAAGTCCAAAGGTTTGACCAGCAGGAATATGCAGTTGCTCAATGTCAAGTACGGTTTGCTCACCATAGGTTTTGGAAAGGGAAGTAATGTCAATCATGCGTTCTTTTGTTTATAGGCTTGTAGCGTTTTGTGTTTTTCTTCTTGATATATTTTTTCTATCCATCCAAAAACCAAATTTCTCAAGGCAAATCCCAATACGCCTACAAGGGCAACAAGAATTAGCCCCAAAGACTTGCTTTGAACAAGTACGCCTACGTAAAACAAAAACATAGGAACAACAATTTTTGGGATGCTCAGCAAAATGGCTTTTAGGTTAAACGATCGTTTATCGCCAAAGGCTTTTTTGCTACTGGTAAGGTCTATGGGAACACGGGTGTACGCACCCGAAAGCAGCACCAAATGGGCATTGATGCCTAAATTATAAACACCACCCGCCAAAATAGCAAAGTAAGTTTCCCAACCAAACAATACATAAAAACTAGAAAACAGCATACTCGCCAATGTACCCACAACAATTAACCACCATTTGGAAGCCAAGTATTCTTTATAAGCGATATTTTGGCTCATCATCAGTGGGTAGTAGCTGCTGTCCCAGCTGGGAACATATTGCCCAAAACTGAACAAAAAACCACCACTAACAAAAATTCCAACAAACACCATCATAGTTGATCCGCTATAGATGTCACTCATAAAAATAAGCCCGTAAAACAAAAAGCCTATGCTCATCCAAACCGCCATACGAGCCCGTTTGTTTCTGATGATGAGTCGGATATCGTTGCGCAGGAAAATTGCCGTTCTGCCAAATCGGTCTAACCAGCTGAGTTCTGCTGCGCGATGCGTTTCGGTTTTGGGTTTTAGTGTGCCTTCATCTAACATTAACTTTTTCTTAAAGTGGGCAAAGCTCCATCGATATGTTAAAATCAATATGCCAACAGGGGTTAAAGCAAAAAGCGGTTGGTTATACGACGCCATAAACAGCGGACTTGTCCATGTAGTGAGGTCAAAAATCTCATAATACTGCAGCGCAAAAATCCCTGCCAACAGCACCGCAACAATAATAAGGATGCGGTCAACGCTATTGAGCATAATGTTTAAAAAATTAGTTGCTAGAATAACGCTTCCAATAGTCACCCACCACCCCAAAACACCAAGTGGACTATAGTCTTGTTGCATAAGAATAATACCAAAGGGCACAAAAAAGAATAGGTTTCCAAGGTTAAAAAAACTCAGTGCTGTTTTTAGCAATCCAAACCGAACAATACTTTTTTTGGAAATGGGTAAGACCAACAACGGTTGGATATGTACGATAGGCATTTTTTGAAGGAAGTAGCGCAGTACAACCCAAAAGGCAAAGGCATAAAGCAAGTTGTCACTAACAAAAACTAAGGGGTCTAAACCCATGTCGTCTTGCACTACCCAAAAGGCAATAAAAGCTAGCCCAGCAAACACAGCGGAAAAGTATATCCATGCAAAGCCCATCAGAATCTTTTGCGCCAAGCCAGTAGCAAAGCCCGCCCCACGGGTAAAAGACTTCCATTGTAAATACA
>Ga0129345_1000657_pt1 | contig 12780 bp, 10 predicted proteins | sample CPBDNA_FD_94425 | JGI IMG/M metagenome (GOLD analysis project Ga0129345, IMG submission 94425) | Freshwater to marine salinity gradient microbial communities from Chesapeake Bay, USA - CPBay_Sum_20_0.8_DNA | ecosystem: Environmental > Aquatic > Marine > Coastal | place: USA: Chesapeake Bay...
GCGTCAATGACTTCTTTCATTGCTAAATGTAGTGCTGTGTTTTTCCAATCGAAACTTGGTTCATTACCAATTCTAATATCTGGATTCATTTCCACTGCGTCTACACTACCAGGCACTGCACCCGGAATACCAAATGCGTGTATGGTGTGGAATATGTGTTCGAATATTTCTTCTATGTCTCTACGTTGTGTTGGAGGATTGTTTCCGTTGATATTTTTATACCATACCATATCCTTTTGAGCAACACTGTCGTTAAATGCTTGTAGTCCTGCATAACTTGGTATGCCGGCATCTCCTAACCAGTTAGGTGTATATGTACTTCCGCCACCATATGCAACTCTTTGTACTGTAGGTATTCCTGCGTGTTTTGTTCCTACGTCACCTTTTAGTGTTTTAATAAAGTTACGTTGATGTGTAGTGTTAATGCCAGCACCGTTAGGATCAGTCATTAATTCAAATGCTCTAGCAGTTTTCTTTGCCCATTCATCTGGTACTGCCAGTTGTCCGCCTACTGCTCCTGCAACAACCAGTTTCAATCCGTTTACAGTTAAGGCTCTGTCAAACACAGTACCATTGTTCTCGGCAATTAATGCGCCATTATTGTATTCTGCATCTGCTGATACGCCTGGTACTGCTGTAAAGAATTGTTTATTATAACTTACAGTTTGTCCTGCTTTGTAATTTCTACTTTCATCAAATGTTAGATAAAAACTAGGTACATCATTAGGCATCCAACTGTGCAAATATCTAGGGTTTTGATTTCCGTTAACATCATATGTTAAATCTTTTGCATAATAATAACCGGGAATAACACTTTTTGATGTAGATCCTGTAGGAACATAATTGTATATGTCTTTTGATATATCATTTTCAAACAGCATATCACTAGAATATTGTCCGCTTCTTCTATCAATTCCAAAGTTCAATATTGAGTCATTTGCATTTAACGTATTAAGTTTATAACTGAACAGTTCGTTGCCTTTAAATGTACTGCTAGGATACGTTATACTGTCGTCTAACGGCACTCCGTCGGAGTCATAAAGTTTGAACTTAGGTGCTAAATTAACTTGGTCTTTGAACTGCGATTTGACCCATTTAGTTCCGTTCCAATAATATTCTGCACCTATGTCAGAACCTTCTTGTATTAAAAATGTATCATTTGTACTAATACTGATACTGCTGTTTGCAGTAAATGAAACATTACCAGAGCCTGAGTCTACAATATCATACACCACAGCACTTGTTTCATTTGCTGTAAATATTGCTTTTTTACCTACTGCTGAAGTTGTGCCGTTTATAGGATTACCCATTGGCAATTTACCGTCGATTTGATTTCTTGGTTCATTAATTATCATATCAACATAGGTGTTAAAATTACTACCATAATTGTATAATTCTAAGTCTCTATTAAATTCTATAATTGGTCTGGTTGCTCTTATGGCATTCTCTGGAATGCTTCCTACTTGTTGACCTTCAACAAATTCATAATCGAAACTGGTCGAGTCGTAACTGGTGATATCCCAAGGATTAGGTACCTGTGTTGAAACAATTCTTGATTGCTGAATTGTTTGTATATGATACCAGTAGTTTAATCTACTCCAAGGGTTACGATTCTGAGCACCACGTTGCTGTAGTAAATAATCTGCTTCTCGTTGATTACTAACAGCATCATAAGGTTGATTGTCGAAACTGTACAAAGATGGATTTATATTATCTGCATCATATGTAAGTCCTGCTCCACTGAATGAACCTATGCCGTCCCAATCTGCATCAAAGGCAACACTATCAAATGTTGCATATGCTGATATTTTGTCTTTGGTATTAGGTGTTAAAAATCTTATATGTTGCCCTACGCCCTCGACTTGATAAGTTGTGTCCTTAGTATATGTGCTACCGCTTACGTGAGTTCCAGTAAATTGTACAAAACTACCGTTAAGCAACTCTGTACCATTTGGGGCAACAAAAGTTTTAGATCCTGGAATGTTGTCTATATTAATTGGACTGTCTGCTGTACCATATATTTTAACTATGTCTAGATCCTCTGGAATCCAGAAATAGTTTTGATAGTTCACAAACTTATCAATGTCTATCGGGGGACTATAAGTAAACTGTTTTGATTTAAACAGTCTATTATGATTGTTTACAAATGCATTGTAACTTTTTAATGAGAACAGCAAGTCTTCGTAAAACACAAAGTTACCAGGTGTTCCGGAAACTGGTTCTGTGCTTGTATATATAGGCTCTAATGCGTAAAAGTTTCTACCTATATCGTTGTGTTCTATAAAATCAGCCGTATACGGACTATCTGTTCCTGGAATTTTACGTCCAATTAGTCCATCAATAACTTCTGTATTAGATTTTGTAAATAATTGGTCTACAGTATTTTCAAAGAATGTTTGATTTGTCTCTGTTTGAAACTGTATCGGTAATAAATCGTAAGGTCTATTGCTCATTAATATCCACCACTTCCGCTACTTCCACTTGAACCTCCACTGCTAGTACTGGTTCCTCCTGTGTTACTACTATTTAACCCATCGTTGCTTACATTATAAGTGCCGTGATAGTAAGTTACACCATTAGGCATATAGAATGTTTGTCCAAAGAACGTGTGTGAATGGCTAGTGCCATCACCTGCCTCTGACGCCGCGTCTGCTGTTGCGTATAAAGGATAGTATCCGTTAATTGCATACGGTCCATTATCAGCAGTTGCTCCTGCTGTTGCACCTTGTACTGCTGAACCAATCTGCTGTAAAGTTTCTTGGTTAAAGTCTGAAACTATCTTTATATCACTTACTGTCGCTGTACTCATAAAAATTTCGTCTGGTTCACATCTCACTACAAACAAGTCTCCAAATCTTCTGCTTGGATCCTTAGGTACAATTACTAAACTACCTAATACATCATTTGTTTGAGTGTGAACGTATGCTGTTAATTCTGTAAAGTAAAAACTTTCACCAAAGTCCCAATTCTGTATATTAAAGAATTGGTCTATTGCTTGTTTAACTCTACTCTTAATTTCGTTATCACTAATTGTAACACTTGGCAATTTGATTGCTTTAAATGTTGCTTGTAATTCTGGAAGTGCTTCTGTGCCGAATAACACTTTGAACTTTCCGCTTCTATAAATTATTTGGTCTGAAATACTCTTATATTTTTCTAAGTCACTAAAGTTTTGTGATAGTGTTTCAGAAGTTGGACCAAGTGGGAAAGTTTTACCTAACTCTGTTGAGTTTTTATATTTTAAAACTTCTGAATAATATGTTCTTGTTAAAACAAACATTTCTACAATATTACTAATACTAGGATCTATTCTTATGTCACTAGGAGCAACGTGTTCCCATTTAAAACTTACTGGGCGGTATGTGGTGTTGGTATTCTGTGTGAAAGATCTTCCATTCTTTACTGTATAACTTTGACTGTCTGTTAGTATAACATTAGTTGAATCGGTGAATTCAATCTGTAAGTCAAATAATTTTTTTGTATCTGCTACATACACTTTCTTGCCGTGTAATTTTGCTTTGTTGTTTGTTAAATATGTTTGAGCAAAAGTTTTTGTAGGTACTAATATTAATGTAAATTGTGTAAAGTCTGTTTGGTCTAATACATTTGAACCTGGTGCTAAGTTTTCATTTAAGAAATCTACTATTGCACTTGTTTCTGCTCTGTAATCTAATATACCTGTTTTGATAGGTCTGATAAAGTCGTTACCTTGTAAATCTTTTTGATTTTCAAAAAATACTAAATCGTCTGGATCTACAAATCTACTGAATGCAAGTGGCTCATCTGGTACACCATCAAAGTCTGTGTCGACAGGTAGCACTTCAATTTTTCTGTAATCTATATATCCATCTGCGTATGTAAACTTGTCTGAAATATCAAATCTAATATTTTCGTCTAATCTTTCTCTAGTATCTGAATATTTTACTTTAAGTACGTCTTGATTGCCTAACCCTAATGTTCTTTTAGAATCAAACTCATTAACTTTAATTGTGGTGTTACTTGTAACATCAACTGAGCCTTGTATTTGTGCATTTGCTCTTTGTAAACTGGTTGTGGAAACATTACCTCTATATGTGTTTGTGCCTGTGCTATCTACAACCACATACGCAATGTTGCTGTTTGCACCGCCTTGTACATTTGATGCAAATTTGCTCAAAGGTATTTCTACACTATTTGGCAAGTTTGTAATTTTACCTGAATTAGGTTTTACAACTGCTTGTCCATTTGAATTTGTTTGGCTATTAACACTCATCTCTACAGTGACAGGACTTATAAATTCGTTACCACTGTATGTGTCTGACACACTAACGTTAGCATCGCCGCCTTGTAATAACCCAAAGTTAGAAATCATTTTAATACTTAATTCGTTTGCTCTAACATCTCTGTTTTTGAGAACAATTTCAGGACTATTTCCTATTGGAGTATAATAGTTATTTGAATCTTTTAATTGCCAAGCATCGCCTACACCGTCTGCATTTGTATCTACCCAATAGTAAGTTTCTTCAATACTTGGCTTACTGTTATTATCTAACAGTTCGATAACATCTTTTTTAACATTACCTGTTGCAGGGTCAACTGTATAATTTTCATCTGCATCAATAAATTGTACATCTTCAAAACTTTCAAACAAAAGTTTTTTACCTCTTGTGGTCATTTTAAATGAGTAGTCGTCATCTGATGAACCTTCTTCGTATTCGAATTTGGCAATCCAACAAGCACCTGTACTTAAATCAGCACTATACTCTGCGTCTTTTTGTAGAATCGAGTTATTGATTACAAAGAAATGTGTTTGCGATGCTCCTGAAGGATTAGGATTATATCCCAAACCAAAGTCTCTTTTTGAACTTATCTCAGTAGTAATAGCCGTTGTGATATTTTCTATTAAGTTAGGTTGCACACTAACAACTATTTCTGTTGCTCTCCAGCCATTCTCTAAGGATGTTGACATTGTGATTGGACCTTTACCTGCACTTGAACTAGTAATTAGTCCTCCGTTATTCTGTATATCTTTTATAACAACCCATTTGTATTTTGAACTATCCGTAGGACTTTGGAATTTTATTCTTGCATTTTCTTGTATTTGTCTATACACGTCGCCTACTTGATTGTTTTTAAGTACTGTTGGAGTACCACCAGTATCTATTGTTAAATAACCTGTTGTGCTTGTTGCTCTATTTGGTTGTGTTACCCATTTAATCACAGAGTAGTTTCTGGTTAAATCAAAAATTAAACTGTCGTCTGCTAAATGAATATTTCTGTAATCTTCATATATAAAGTTTTTTAAATGACTGTTGCTCAGTTTACTTGTAATTAATGATTCTACTACTTCTGATAAAACTGTACTACCATCTATATTAATAATGTTTACGTCTTTGGCGTCTTCTTTGTAAAGCAGTCCATCTTCACCATAAACAGTTACACTTTGATACTTGCCTGTTGGGTCGTTTATGTCAATAAATCTACTGTGACCTGAGTGTGTTCTATTAATTGCTTTTAATTTTAATATATTGTTATTAACTGCATAAGGGTAAACATTATAGTCTTGTGCTGATACCATTCTATCTTGTGATTGGTATACTTGTGGTGCTCGTTGTTTGATACTTTGTATGCTTTCAGCAGGAGTACCGTTAGAAACTGTATATTGTAGACTGCAGAACAATGTTAATACTTGATTGTTTCCGTTTGCATCTGTATATGGAATATTAATTTGTTTGTCAACTGCATCTGTTGGGTTAATTGTTTGATATGTGCCGGCACTACTTCTGTACCACATTCTGAATGTACCGACTGGTATAGCACCAAAGTTACCGTCAGCAAATTTAACTATAACATTATCTTCAAAGCCACTGTCTACTGCATATACTCTTTTATTATTTAATGCTAAGTTGTTATAAAACAATGTTTGACCAATTAGATTAGGAACTTTATTCCACTGATTTAACACTTCTCCTGCATTGTTTATTTCTTGTACCCAAACATCACTTTCATTAATCATAGTTTGGTCTATTGATACTTGATTATTTTTTATAGGCTTATCAAAAATTGCGTCTTGGTATTCTAATGTTCCTTGTTTGAACATCAAAAAGAATCCAGTATTACTGCCTGATAGGCCTCTGCCGTCATTTCTATAAATTAGTTGGAATGGTGCATCTGGATCTGGTGCTTTTTCTTTAAATGCTTTAGATTCGCTAAACTCTGCACTTACCATTTCATATGGAACACCTGTGCCGTTTAATGTTAAACTGAATGGGAATGTTACGTTTGTTCCTGGTATACTATTAACTTGATATAATTCTGAACTTATGCCGCCTATTATTTCTTTGGCAACTGGTTTTGTAAACTTGTTGTATGTACTTAATGAAGCATTCATTATGCTGATAAATTTATCATAACTTTCGCTTTCTGATGCATCATCAAAATTAACACGTTCGTTAGCAATACTTCTGCCAAAACTGTCTGTGACGTCTTGAGTGGTTTGTACTGCTGTTACTTTCATTATGCCGGCACTTGCTGTATTACGTTTAGGTGCATAACCTAACATTTTTGCCAGACGTAACACACTTTCTCTGCTTTCAGCAGTTGACAAGAAGTTTTCTCTGGTGTTAAGGTCTACCCTAAATGCTAAATTTTGACTTAGGTATGCTAACAATTCTATAATTGCAATAAATTCTGAACTTTCTATGTAGTCATTGAATTTTTCAGGATAGTTTTCCCTGATATATGTAATCATAGACTGACGTATTGTGTTAAAGTCGTATGCTTTAAAATTTACGTTAGTGAATGCCTTATAGGCTGTCTGCCAATCTTCTGCGGCGAATAAATTATTTTGTCTTATGTCCTGCGCCATACTCTACCTAATACGTTGTTGTGCCTTGAGTGGATTCAATTCCACCACTATTCAGTGATACGCCTGTAGTTGCTTCAAATTCTGCTACAAGTATATCTTCTGTAAGGTCTGGTTTATATTCCAAATGAATTTCACATCTTAATGTGTTGTCCATTGCAGAAACATTTAAATTAAGTAAATTTACTCTGGGGTCTGCGTTTACAATTTCTGTAACGTCATCTTTAACAAAACCAATGGTTGCTTCTGTTAAAGGCTCCATTAACAAATCAGGTATAATACTACCAAACTCTGGTAGCATAACTCTTTCCCCTTTTGATGTTTTAAGTTGATTTAAAATGTCTTGCTTGACTAATTCTAAATCTTCTAAATTAAAAGGAGGTCCAATTCTATCTACTGTACTAAAACCTTTAAATGTTGCCATACTGATATTTATCTAATTAATTATAACACGTTTTAATACGCACATTTTCCTGTATAAAAATATCTATTTTTTAGTCGTAGATAAGTACAAGTATGAACACATTATTGGTAGTTGCATTAAAGTCCGAATTAGAGGACATCAAATACAAACACATCTTATATACGGGCATAGGCAAAGTAAATGCCGCCTGGAAACTAACAAAATATTTATGCGATAATCCAGACATAGAAAATGTAGTAAACTATGGAAGTGCTGGAGGTATAAATCCTGACTTTAGAGGGTTACTTAAATGTACTAAATTCTTGCAAGGAGACATAGATTGTAGACCTTTAGGAGTTCCGTTAGGGCATACGCCATACGAAGATATCCAACAGTTTGATTTCAATGAGGATTTTGTAGATGGCAAAACCTGTATGACGTTTGACCAATTTCAATTAACAAAACCTGCTATAGAAGTAGACTGTGTAGATATGGAGGCATACGCATTAGCAAAAGTATGTCACAATATGGACAAACACTTTACATCATACAAGTGGATTAGTGATATTGTAGGCGGTAATGACCAGTCTACTCAATGGAAGGAGAACTTTAACACAGGGCAAGATATTTTTAAGACTATATTTAAAACTGATTATGGAATTGAACTTTAATAAAGTATGGGGATTCGGATGCAGTTTTATGTATGGTACAACCATTGTAGATGGTGATCCTGAGTATGTAAGAGACACAATCGGCTGGGGAGGAATAATAGGAAAAGAATTAGACCGTCCTTCCCAAAGTTGTGCCGTAAGTGGATTTGGTAATCAAGAAATTGTAAATCATTTTTTCAAAATACTTCCAGATATTAAAAAAGACGACTTAGTTATTATAAGTTGGAGTAATCCTCACAGGTTTTATTATGCAGATCCTAATTGGACGATGGGATCGATAAATCAAATGAGTAATTTTGATATTCTCACTTTACCAAACAGATTAAAAACTATGCTGATTGCAAGTAGAGAAATATCTTTACTTTATGAAGAAGATATTGTGAGGCAACATCTTGACCAAATAATTTTAATACAGGAAGTTTGCAAAAGCAAAGGTATAAAAGTGTGTCAAAACAATGCTTTAGTAGATGTTACAAAAGACATAGATATAGAAAATGCGTCAGAACATATTTTAAGTAGACATTTTACTGTTGACAGAGAAAATTTCTGGTGCTATAATGAATCTACATTAACAAACTTATTGGGACTGGCTGGAAATAATGACCCACTAAGTGGTAATGTGTTGCACGAGAACAAGAAGACAGGTTTCGAAGGATTATGGAGTGATCCTGATTCTTGGCATCATCCAAGTCCAAAAGGACATAGATACATAGCAAAAACTTTAGGCGAATGGATTAAAAATAATGATAATTTTAAACATTGAAGGCAGAGTTAAACAAAAGAAAAGACTGACCCAATTTGCTGATGATGTAATGCATCATCTTATGCCTAGAATTAGACGTGATGTAACTGTGGATATAAGTGTAGTTACACATTGCGATGGCGGCCATTTAGGGTTATGTTGGGGCGATAAAAAGATTGCAGAAATAGAAATATGCAGGAAACACGGCAAACGTCAACTCCCTGCACACGAAATAGCACTTAACCTAGCACACGAATTAGTACACGCCAAACAATTTATAAGGGGAGATTTACACCCTAGCACAGAAACGTGGTGTAGACAAGACCACTCAAAAACTCCATACAGAAAGAAACCCTGGGAAATAGAAGCATACGGATTAGAAGAAAAACTGTTAGAAATGTTTTGGTAGGGGTTGACACATACCTTAGAATTTAGTATAATATATGTATAATTTAAAAAGGTAGGAGTTTTTATGTTTTACGAAATTTATCAAATCAAAATCAACAAAGAAGTAAGAGACTATGTCAACAGCAATGACAGGGGTCATAAAGGTGCTGAAGAAAAATTCCCAATTTACGAGGCTCATATGAGAAATTCTATGAGTTTTAGAAAAGAAGGATTTAGACCTGAAGATTTTGCACATTACACCAAAGTATGCGAAGTTACAGAAAACGCAGGATTAGTGCAAGGCGAAGATGAGTATCTAGTAAACGACCTAGAAGAAGTATTTAAAATACTTAACGGTTATTACTACGATGAAGAAACCGAAGAAGATATTGTATTTGATAAACACGTTTCGGATTACAAAATGAAAACAATTACTCGTAAAGATGGTGAAGTAATTACATACAGAGATATGCACTCACTTTCAGTAGGCGACATTGTTGCAGAAAGAACTGTTCACGGCACTAAGTTTTTTCAAGTTGCTGATATGGGATTCAAAGAAGTTTTTCCTTCAGAAAGTTCATTACTAATGAAGGAAATCAAACTGGCATCATAATGCCACATTTATTGTACCTTTATGCAATATAAAATTAAATATATTGACAAGTTCTCAGTTAAAGGAAACAATGCAAATTGGATTACTGATAAGAGAATTTATAAGGGGCAAGAAGCACATCAAAGAACAGATGAACTTCTTGCATTAGGCTACTTAGTAGAAATGACTAAAATCTAAAGGAGAAACCTTTTGTCATACAGTAAACTCGATAGGCGTATCATCGATACATACAATAAAATTGTGTCAACACTTCCAAATAAATCTGCAGATAGACGTGTTGCAGAATGTGTTGATAAAGATCCGGACACAGGTCTTATTAAAGCAGTAGGTGTATATGATACAAAAACTAAAAAATATGCTATAGTTGAATTAAACAATTATAGGACTAAGAGGTTTGAAGATATCACCGAATTAGTACAAATCAAACAAATTGTCTCACAAGCAAGATAATGACCGAATCAATTACAAAAAAATATACTAACGATACACTCGAAGAAGAACTTAGAGTTATGCTTGTTGAAAAAAACAACGAGTGCAATAATCTAAGAAGTCGAATTGAAATGTTAGAAAAGTCTGTTGCAGAAGAGCAAGAGCAAAAGTACAGAGCATTGGTAAAAGCGTCTGACTTACAAAGCGAGTTGAGTATTTTAAAAAATCAACTTGCTGAATTTACGAAAGTATAATATTTCATTAGGTTATAAAAATAAGTATATTCTTGAGAATTTACTATTTCATCTACTTCTCTAAGTAGTAAAGTAGGAAACTCATTGTATATTCCTTTGTTTAAACTTTGTATGCCTTGGCTGGCAACAAAATCTGATTCTGTAAGTAACATTGCACAACCAACTAAACTGTTAAACATTCTTTGTGTTAAAAGGGTTTTAACATTTTTTTGTACTGTTTGTTGTGCTTTGTTTTTATCTAATTGAAATATTTCGCGAGATGGTGTTGGCATTATAGGTAAAATTAAACTTACCAATGTTATGTCTTCTTTTTTAATTTTTATAAAACTCTGTGGTATATTATTCAAATCAAAATTTATAAGACCAAATGTCGAAGTGGGTACTAATATATCTTTATATTTTAAAATAAGTTCTTGTATTTTATTCGATGAAGGATCTAGGAAACTATTTTTATTGTAAGCAATAACTTTTTCTCTTTTTTCACTTTCTGTTAATTTGTGTGAAAATCCAACTACACCTCTATTTGCTAGATCCAGTGGAAAAAAATCAAACATATTGTCTAACACTTCATCGCCTTCGTCATTTAGTGTAAGTGTTACAGGATCATAAAACGTTTCTGGTTTTACTGATATTTTTTTATATTGAGGAACTCCTTCTGCTGTGTATCCAGTTCCTGCAAATACTGTCTTGGGAGTTTGATATGGAGCCGGCTTTACATCTAAATCATCCAGTTGTCCTATATAAGTAGTCATTACCCATCTCCGCCTGTAACTTTGGTCAAGAACCCACTTACTGCTTTAAATAAAGGATTAGAACCTAAATCTTTTCTACTTGGACTAGGCTGGTAACTATTCCATCTTGAAATAATACTGTCTGGTGCTCCTTGCATTTCTGGTAATACAGACGGTGTAGATGCATACGGAGAGCCGCCACCTACTAAACCTTCTGCTATAGTGCCTATAACTCTTTCTTTGATGCTATCTAAGCCAATACCAGAACCTTGTTGAGCAACACGTTTGATATTTACTGCTCCGCCTAAACTAAGTCCTATACTGCTTTGAGTTGTTATTGTGTTTGTTTTCCTTGATGAACTCGGCTTTCTAGCATTTCCTACACTACTAGCAGACTTCATTGTTGGTATAGGGGCAGTATTCAACATAATACCTAAAGGTGCTGTTTGTAACATCAATCCCATACTGTTCATATAGAAGTTACCTGGTACAAACTGTGCCGCCGCGGCTGATGTAGCCGCTTCTTCTAAATCGCCATCCAGTACAGCATCTTTCACAGTACCAGGAGTAATACCGTTATTAATAACAATATCTCCTACTATGTCTACTTGTAAACCTCCTCTAGGAATAAATGCTTCTAATGGGTTAGATAAATTAAGTCCTTCGCCATTTAGTAATCCTGATGCCGCATCTCCTATAGCACCGTCTATTGCCCCATAGGCATTTTCCAATTGGCTTTGTAAAGAAGGATCAGGCAACGGTATGCTAGACTTAATTCCCATTACACCATAAGAATGAATATTTACAGGCTTGCCTCTTATCCCTACCTTACCTTGTTTACTGCTGATTCTAACACCACCGTAATCGTTTCTCAAATTCATTCCGTTTACGCCGTGTATATTTACTCGACCACCTTTACTGTGCATTCTGCCTAATTGTAGTGTTTCCCAAATTGGGTCTCCTCTACCTAGGTTATCTGCAGGGTGAATAATTCCATATTTGCTAGAAAGTTTAAGTCCTACTTTAGGCTTGCCGCCTTCTATACTTAAACTTAATCCGTCTATCTCACTAGGTACAGGGTTATCGTTTCTTGCTTTAATATTAACATCGCCACCTGCTTCTATGTTTACATTATTATCGCCTCTTAAATTTACATCTCCCCTTGCTCTAACACTAAAATTTCCGTCTGCAAAGAAATCCATATTTCCTTGTCCATCTATCTCGATCCAACCTGTGCCAAATTTGTTTATAATAAAGATTGTATCTGTTGTGTCGTGTAATAAAATTTGCATACCATTTTTTGTACGCAATCTTATTTGGCTGTCGTCTGGATGGTCATCTAAAATAAATTGGTGTCCGCCATCTCTTGTTCCTGATACTGACTTCAGTGGACCTGGAGTCAAAATACCAAATACCTGACTGGGCGATTCTCTTCTAGCACCACTACTTGTTAGACCCCTTGGCCAATCAGTACTAATGCCTTGTGCTTCTAGCACCGCCGTTAAAGGATCGTGCGCCGCGTGAGCGCCTCCGTCTGCATCTAATTTATTAGAGCCTGTTCTGTACTTGTATGCTGTATCTTGTTTTTCATTAGACGTTTTGTCTTTTTCTGTGACTGGTAGTACATTTCCGTCGTGGTTAACACCTGCAGGGATACCAGGTACCATATGATTCATTTGTGAAGGTTGCACACATCCTAGGCAAAA
>Ga0129345_1000658_pt1 | contig 12744 bp, 11 predicted proteins | sample CPBDNA_FD_94425 | JGI IMG/M metagenome (GOLD analysis project Ga0129345, IMG submission 94425) | Freshwater to marine salinity gradient microbial communities from Chesapeake Bay, USA - CPBay_Sum_20_0.8_DNA | ecosystem: Environmental > Aquatic > Marine > Coastal | place: USA: Chesapeake Bay...
TCAGGATAGCAAGATAAAGAGGGCTATTTTTAACGGCTCTATGGCCAACATTATCGGACGCCTTGACCAAGATTTAGATGTTTCCCCCGAAGCAAAGACCAATATATTGGACTCAATCCAATTTGCTCTGGGTACAAGCAGCCCCGTTTCGCAACAAGATATAAATCTTTTCCCGGTGGAAGCTCTGGGTTATGCGAAAGAAATTTCCGAAATAGTAAATGCCAGTGCTGCTTTGGGCTTAAGTCCGCAAATTGAAAAAGACCTTAGCAAACTATTTACTGATGCTAAAAGTAAAAATAATAGTCGCGCTGCGCTAAGAAAAAGCATTGATGAAGAGGCCGCTCAAGTGGCCGCTGCATCTCTCAATGAATTTTTTGAAATCTTTTCGAACGCAGATAATAACGGAAGAATCGGACTTATAAATAGCTCTTTGGATGTTTTGTCGGCTTATCGCAAAGCAGCTAATAATCCGCTGCATCCAAGTCATGACGCAGTAAAAGACATATATAAGAATTTTGCAGAGAACGTAGCCAATGTAGGCTTTGGTGAATTTACTTCAGTCTTTAATAAGACATACGTTATTAAAGAAGACTTAGAGCCTTTTACTGCTTTGCTTGAAACCGCAAGCACAAATCCGGATTTTTTAAAAAGCGCACAGGATTTGGTAAATGAGTTTGCGGAAGAAAGAAATCTTACTGCTACCCAATCGCAAAGGCTTTATGCTTCTCTGAAATCTTTGCACAAAGTAAGTTCTTATAACGAAGATGCTTTTGACCAGATTAAAACAGATATTAGTTCATACAAAGAAGTTTTGCTGGACGAAGCGGACCCGACTCTTAGGGCTGAGGTCACGGAAGATTTTGAAAATGCGCTTAGGGTAAGTTATGAAAACGTTGTTGCTTTTGGGCCTGAAGCTTTTAAGCTTGCTAAAAACCGCGCCCTAGATGTTTCCAACCTTAATGATTTCATTTCGGATGAGGATCAAGCGGAAGCGTTTTCACAATTAGCCGTATCTATCTCTAAGCAAATGATTACCGAATTGGTGTCTGCGCGGGGTAATTCAAATTTGTCTCCAGATTTTATTGAGGATGTAACCTCTGTCTTTGACGGTGACCGCTCCCTAGAGGACGTTCTCGTTAAGTTAGAAGGCAGGCCGGAGGCAGAAATTCTTAAAGACATAGTAACTTTAATTGAACAAAATGTAGGACCAAATTCTGTCCAAGATAGATTTGATGATCTTGCAACTGACTTTAGGAATAAGGTCAGATTCGCTGAAGATATTAACGAAAGGAACCAAAAAATCACAGCCGCTAGTAACGGCACTCTCGACATGACAGACCTGTCTAACCAAAATTTTGTGGAACGTATATTTTATACAGACCCAAACGGAAACACTTTTAACTGGAGTGGGGAGGACTTTGAGAGTTCAATGGGCCTTCCAGTTAGAAAAAATGCGGCACCGTTTACATTGGTTGACGGCCTCAAACGCATTTCAGATGATCCAGAATCTTATAACGTTGAAGAATTCAAATATCTTTTGGGGAATTTCAAAACGTTTAGGTATAGCCAAAATGAGCGGCAGCGTAAAAGTGGCGAATCCTCTATTAACGTTGGGCTTAGAAGGGCGCTGGGCGAAGAAACCTTTGCTATTCTCAGCGTTTATGCTGAATTGGTTGGCGGCGCCGTTAAGGAAGACGGCACCGTTAATGAAGACAGAGTTCAAAAGTATTGGGTAAGCTTTAAGCAAAGGGATAACGACGAACCGGTTGAAAGATGGCGGAAAAAAAATGAAGTTGGAGAAGGTGAACCTATAATTGCTTCTTGGGCTGGAAGTAATAAGGCTCGCGCAGAGCAGTATATGACTATGTCTGGCGCAAGCAGGAACGTTATGAACGAAATCGCAGAAATAGCTATTAAATCGAGAATAAATACTAGTTACGAAAAAGACAGGTTGTATGAACTTATTGATAGAAATATGTCTGCATTGTACGACAGCGTTAATCTGATTTCTGTGCATAATTTGCCGACCGGACAAACTTACCATCTTCCTTATGGCGAATCTTTTGATGCCTTTACTCAAGGCAATGGCGCTCTTTTTCTTTTTTCGGCAGTGAAAGATTTGTTCAACAAATCATCGGCTCCAGATAAATTTTTCAACACGTCTACCAAAAAGGCTTATAGAGTTGTAGGCGATGAAGCGGAGATTGTTATTGATGGCTTGGGTAAAAACAAAATAACAAGAGAAGCATCTCTTTACTCAGAGGAAACCACAACATCGCTTTACGTGGATTACGTTCCCGAAGGGAGCGATTTGTTGCCAGTTGTTCGTGCCGTTATAAATGATCCCAACACCGGGAACGCTACACCCGTTTATGTTGACGGTGAAAAAGAGGATGAAAAGGTTCTTTGGGGATTTGCGCTAACTCCAGAATTGTCGGCTAAGTTTACAGCGCGACAGGCTGCATTTGAAGGAAGGCCGGTTTCGTCCCAAGAGTATTTGTTTGATGAAGTAGAGGCGGTTAGCCAACTTTATGAACTCAAGCCAACAGAACCTATAGTTAGCGGAAACGATAAGTTAAATGGGCTGACACTAAATGAGCTTGCAGAAATGCCTGCGGACCAAAAGCAGGCTCTTTTCCCAGCACGTAATCGCGAAATTAATAGGCTAATTTTCATGTTAAACCACCCTAAAAAAAGGCAAGGAGGAGAGCCTCAAGTAGAAACGGAAAGCCAAACCCTAAGGACACGCAGACGCCGTGGACCGGCATACGATCAAAGGAACTAAAATGGCAGAAGTTGATTTTAGTCTCCCGCCCCAAGGTTTTTGGGGCCAGTTGGGAAACAGATATAGAAGTGCCTATCAAGTCCTTGATAAGCTTGGGCCGATTTCGGGCCATGAACAAGACCCATCGTATGATCCAGAAAAAATTATTTCCACGCTGACGCCAGAGCAAAGGGCAAATGAAAAGCTTGTCACTAATATAAGGGACGCTGTGAACGACCTTGAAGCTTTTGATATGGTTAGGTCTTACACTATATTCTCTGACCAAGCAAAAGTAGCTTCTAAGGCTGGTTTTTTTCAAACTCTTGGCGCTGAACTTTCTTTTGTTCCAAATTATATTGTTCCCGTATTTCCTGTACGAGGGGCCGTAGCGGGAGTTAAAGCTTTTAGAACTCTTGGTCAGGCTATAACCCCAAAGCGTCCAATAACATCTCTTGCAATTGATGTGGGGACTGTAGAAGCGGCGGCAGCTAGCGCTCGGGTTTCTGTTGATCCAACCTTTAGCTTCGAAGATGCGGGCCTAAGTGTTGTGGGTTCAGTTGTAGTGGCTGCTGGCCTTGGTGCAGCGTTTCAAGGAGCATCGTCTGCTTTTGGCAGAACGATACCGCTTTCTACAGCGGAAGACATCGGAGAACGTTTTAAGACAGTTTACGATACGTCTCTGCGTTTAGGTTTAACTACTGATGAAGTGTCGTCCGCCTTTTCTCAGCTTGAAACAAAAAGACCCCTAGAGAATGCTCAAGACCTTTACGTCGAAGCTTCTAATTATGATGCAAGGATTAAGGACCTTGAGATTGAATTAGACAAAGTTAAAGACGGCAGCGCTCAAGCAAGGCAAATTCGCCAAGACATTGAAGAGCAAAAAGTTAACTATAGCGATGTGCGCCAAGAATTGTTTCTTAGAGAACTTGCCGCTCAGGATATTAATATCTCAGACCCTTATGGCATTGCCAAAGGCGGCGCTAATGTTTTGATGCGCATGGTTCCAACCCCAATGCGCAATGTATTGTCTTCCTCTGTGGAAGTTGTTCCTACGCCCGTAAAGAAAATTTTTGTTGATCTGGCTGGAGATGCTGGGTCGCTTCTGAATATGGCTTCTTGGGGTGTGCCAGTCAGCCAATCCGTTCATATGGAAAGCCTCACTATGTTTAGGCTCTTCTCGACAACTATGGATTCTGCCAGAAAAATATGGGCTGAAGAAACTGGCGCTCCAATACCGGGTTCAAGCATTGTCTCTGGGCGAGACATAAATTTTACAGACTTGGCTAGAAGGCTCACAAATCCAGACAGTTCATTTGACAATTGGTTTACTTCTGTAAACAGAAAAAGAATTTTGGGGCAATCGCTAACCGAAGGCGAGGCTAAGGCTGCTAATCTAATAGATGAATTTTATAGAGACTGGGGCCAAAAGCTTAGAGAAGTTGGAATCCTTCAAGATGTGTCTAGAGTTTCTGCCAGAATAAATGACTTAGAGGAAGAAATCCGGGGCCTTGAAGCTTCTACAATAACTTTGCGTGAGAAGGCATCTGCTGCAAACGCAACGCGGTTTGACCAACTTGCACTAGAAGAAACAGAGGGAACAATAGAGTCGTTAAAAGATAAACTAATTTCAGAAAGAGATTCCCTGTCTGATTTAGGAAAAATTTCAGATTCTGAGGATGAGCCATTTTTCTCCAGATATTGGAACAAAACTGTTGTTCGGGAAAGGCGGAGTGAGTTAGAGCAAATTCTCTACAATTGGTTTATTGAGAACCCTTATATTATAAGGAAAGGCTTCGAGGGGAAACCTGTTCGCACTAGGCTTAGACGCAACGAAACTATGCAGCGTGTCAATGATACGATTAACGGGATTCTTGGCGAGCGCATTGATGATCCAGTATCTGATATCTACGCCGGGTATAGTAGGGCAGGTCATTTAAACTACAGGAAGTTAGACATACCAAACCGATTGGTTATTGATTTCATAGAAACTAACCCAAACCGGGTTATGATGAACTATGCCCTTCGGGCTGGGCCTTCGTACAGTTTTGCAAAAAAATTTGGCGGAACAAGGCGAGACGTTGTTCTTAAAATAAGAAGATATATGAAGGAAGCCAACGCTTCTAAAAAGCAAATAAACGAAGTCTTAAAAGATTTTGACATTCTTTACCGAAGAGTTGTTGGCAGGGTTCTTGAAGAGCCTGAGAGTTTAGATCAGCGCGTTGCTCAAACTTTAAGAGACTTGGCTACGTTTACCTATCTTGGTGGCGCTGGCATTGCAGCCATTGCTGATCTTGGAAAGATTGTGATGGATACTGAGCTTCCCGTCATAACGACTACGGCAAGTGCTTTTATGGACCCGGTTATTCGCAGAGCTTCTATTAAAGAGACAAGAGCTTTGGCCGGTGGTTTGGAAATGATGATGGGTTCTGTCGGCCTTCGCATGGTCGATGAGGCTGCATGGAATCCAATAACTAGCGGAAGGATGGATAAAGCTAAAAATGCTTTTCACACCCTTAACCTTCTTGGTCCAATGACTGTTGGCGCAAAGAATTTTGTTGGTGGTTCTGGAGCGCACATGATGATTGAGATGGCGCAGCGTATAGCTTCCGGCACTGCTTCTGATTTTGACGTTACATTTCTTGCTAGAATGGGCTTGGGTAAAGAGGACGCCAAATTTATTGCCAATGCCCCTTGGCAAAGAGACTCTAAGAGCGGCTTTATTTTGCCCAATATCGACAATTGGCAAAACTCTCCTCAGTTTTTGGACGAAAACGGAAACAAGATTTTTGTTCTTGAGGCTTCAGATACCGAGGTTGGTCAATATAAGAATGGTGAATACAATCCTGTTTACGTTGATGATGATAATGTTCTCCATATTGACAGGGATTATATAGAAGACAATTTTGACCAATCTCCGTGGACAAGGCCTGACCCCATTAGGAAAATTGGCGATGTTAAAAAGCTAAAAGACGCCAAACGTTTTGACGAAAAGCCGTGGACTGAAGAGCCTTATTTTCTTAAAGAGGATTCAATCCAAACAGAAGAACAGTGGCTTAACTTCTTAGCGGTTCGCAAGGAAGTTCTTGATGCGCGCTCAAGTTTTATGGAGCGCCAAAGCTCTTTGTGGGCAATGGACAATAAAGAAATCATTGATGAAGTTGGAGATGATTTTTTTGTAGACTTTTTAATCACAGACCCTGCGACCGTAAAATCCCAAATGCCCAAAGGCAATATAGGTTATCATCGCTACGGACCTATCACTGGAAGAGGTGAGCTTCCGGGAACTGTTTATGTAGACTTGGAAGCGGCAAAGGAATTTTATAACCGAAACTTTAAAAATAAAGATGCTCAAGAAGAGCTTAATCGCCTTAAGCGCGATAACGCTGTTGGGAAAATTAGCGATGTTGCATACGCTCACTTTAGGGCGCAGTTTGTAAATGTTGACCTGTTTAAAAATTATAACGATTTTGCAGAATTTTTGTTGTTCCATGAGTTGCATCACGGACCGACCCGACAAAAACCAAATCAGTCTCTCGCTGCTTATGAAGAAGAGATAGACAATCTTGCCATCGCTTCTTTGCGGGACCGTAGGGCAAGGCAGCTTAAAAACAGAACGCAAGCAACCCGCTATGCGCTTGATGTTTCTCGCGGCAATGCGATGAGAGAAAATGCTTTTGATTCCCCTCAAAAGTATGGAGATTTTCTTGGCATTCGCGCTTTAATTGCGGGTCGCAATGAGTATAGCTTTAAGTCTCTTGGCTTGGATGGCCGAAAAATTATTCACAAAGCCATTCGAAATAGCATCTTGAATCGTGCGGCAATGAGGGAGTTGGAGGCTAGCGCTAAAGTCAGCTCGGATGTTGTTGAAAAGTTTAGAGCAGCGGTAAACACACACATTAACAACGTTATTGTTACCGCAACTGCGGCAGACAAGCCTACGCTTATTGATGGGGTTATTCATATCCCAATGAAGTACGCAAGACGTTTTGGCTTAGAGGCAAACACAACAACGCCGGGTTATGCTAGAATAGAAAACGGCTTCTTGGCTATGCCCTTGCAGTTCTTTAACTATACCTTTGGGGCTTTGAACAAAACCACCGGGCTAATGATGCAGGGCGCTGTTCGCAACAAGCTGTATGGCGCAATAGCAATGCTGGGTGCTGGTTATCTTGTTTCTCATATAAGAACGCCGGATTATGTTTGGGATAATATGAGCGCCCAAGACAAGTTTTTGAAGTCGTTTGATATGTCTGGCTTGGCCGCATTCCACTCTGATTTGTTCTACACTTCTATGCAGGCGTCTTTGGCTCTTGGTGGGCCTAACATCACTGCGCAAATTTTGCAGCCTAGATACCCCCAAGAACCAAGTGCTGTAGATGCTGCGACCATGCTTGGCGGTGCGGCTAGCGGCTGGACAGCAGATTCTATTCGCGCTTTGGGTAAGTTTTTTATACAAGGTGAGTACGGTGAAGGCGCTTCTATGGCAATCAACAATCTACCGGGTCAAAATCTTTGGTTCTTTAAGAACGAAATAGACTCAATGGCCAGAAACTTGCGAGGTTATTAAGATGGCAACTCTTGCAGATAGGGTGTTTGATAGCGGGCTGACCGTTTTAGACACTGAAGCAAACAGGATTGATATTACTTCTCAAGAGGTAACGACCTACACGGAAGCTGTTACGACCTACACACTGGGGAATTCGACTTCTCTTTCAATTGCTGCTCCCGCTGATAAGAGCGGAGGCGGTCGGCAAGTTACTGTTGCTGCAATTTCTGACGGCTCTATTACTTCGACCGGAACGGCAACTCACTATGCGATAGTGGACACTTCAAACACAAGGCTTCTGGCTACGGGTTCCCTGTCTTCTTCCAAAGCGGTTATTAGCGGAGATTCTTGGGCTAGTGCTTCTTTTACAATCGGGATTCCTGATCCGGCATAGGGTGATTTATGGCTATCTTAGCAAACAGAGTTAAGGTTGCGACTGCAACCACTGGAACTGGAACCATTACCCTTGGCGCTGCTGAGTCTGGTTATCAGACATTTGCTGATGGCGGCATTACTGACGGCCAGACTGTTAGTTACGCCATTGAAGACGGTGCAAATTGGGAGGTAGGCACTGGCACTTATACCGCCTCTGGCACGACACTCTCACGGACGGTGAGCGAAAGCAGCAATGCCGACTCCGCGATTAGCTTGTCTGGCTCTGCTGTTGTGTTCATCACGGCGAGAGCGGAAGACATCGTGCAGCCCGGGGACAGCCCATCGTTTGCAGGTTTTACTAGCACTGCCAACGCATCATTTTCCGCTACAAAACAGCTAGCTTTCACGGGCCGTAGTGATGGTAGCGGCAGCATTGATCAGCTTTTGAAACTCTCTGCTGGAGATATTTACGGTCGTCCTTCTGTTTCTTACTATGACGCAGCAGCGCGACACCGTGTTTCCGCAGCGTTCCACGAGCGCGACGGAAATTCTGGCGCACCGGGCAGCTACCACGACGCATATGAAATCAAGACCAGTGCCAATCCGGCTGGTGGCTCCCCATCAGACATGCACACTCGTTTTTCTGTAGGCACCGATGCTGATTTGGTTGACGTAACAGTCAACCTTGCTGACAACTTCTATGTCAGAGATGGCTCTACGACGACCTTTGCCGTAAACACTGGCTCCGGTGATGTGACACTCGGTGACGGCACTAATGAGGAAGTCAAAATCGACATTGCTGGCTCCCGATCAGCTATCGGCTATGACCTAACAGGCGGCAACATTGTTGTGCAAGGTGGTCCCGGCAAGGGGATTTCCTTTTGCGCAAACAACGCAACCTTTGGTTCTGGCGAGGTGTGGTCAATAAACTCCGCTGGTGTTTTCACATCCGCAAACGCCATTACGGGAAACGTGATGTATCTTGGCAGCGACAACGTTGAGCGAGAGTTTGGTATTTCTGGAGACCGCGCAAAGTTCGGCTACGGCGGCTTTGAGGCGTATGTAGAAGGCGGCTCAACAAAGGGTGTAGGGCTTCGTGTTAATGGCTCTAGCACCTCGACCCTCAGCATCAACAGTTCTGGTGTTACCTCCATTGCTGGAGACCTGACCCTCGGCGGCGCAATAGACGAAACTGTTCACCCGCTAAGCGGAACCTCAGTTGCCCTCGACCCTGCCAACGGAACCATTCAGACTCATACTTTGTCTGGCGCTACGACATACACTGACAGCCTGTCTGAAGGTGAGAGCATCACGCTGATGATTGATGATGGCACCGCCTACACAATCACATGGCCGACAACCACTTGGGTCAACAACGGTGGTTCTGCGCCTACGCTAGCAACGACAGGCTACACTGTGATTGCGCTCTGGAAAGTAAGCACGACGCTCTACGGTGCGCTCGTTGGGGATGGTTCATAATGTTGTGGCATAAAGTTCTGCCATCACAGCGGCCACCTTCATTCGACGTAATAACGGCAGGTCGAACCTCTGCGGGCAGTCTCACCCTAGGTGCGCTTGGCATTCAATCCGGTGACTTAGGCGTGGCTTTAGGAGTGGCTGAGGATAACACGTCGAGCGCACCTTCTAACACCACGCCGTCCGGGTGGACTAACCACGCCACTGGCACAGTTACTTTGGCATCTGACGCCGCGCGGGCCACACTCTATTCTCGTATCTGTGACGGCACCGAAAACAGCACGACCATTTCGAACTTCGTTAATCAAGACAATGAGCGCCTTTGGTACGCCTTTCTGCGGCCCCAAAACTGCACCGTGGTAAGTGTTGCAAGCCTCGGGTTGGATTTTGATTTTGACAAGTCAGGCACCGCCCCGGCAACCTCTAGCGTCAGCCTTTCGGGCCTGTCCGAGCGTCTTGTCATTGGCTGGCACGGCGTATTCGGGCGAGACTCAGTTGGCTTTGACGTGACGGGCGCGACGGGATTTTCATGCAGCCCCGGCGTGGGTAGCGGGGATATTCTCGACAACAACGACACCATCGGCCCTACAATCTCTTGGGCGGCAATCTCTAGTTGGCGCAACGGATTTGAACCTTCAAGCCTCTCGGCGGCAATCGGTGACGTGGCGGACGACTGGTTCTTTACCTTTGCCGCTGCCCTTGAAATCGAAATCTCGTGACACGAGAAACAGAAGGCATCATCTGACGGAGCGACAAATGCACATTAAACTAAACAACGGAGTGCCTGAACAGTATTCCCTTAGGCAACTGCGTAAGGATAACCCCAACGTCAGTTTCCCTAAAGACCCTCCTGTTGAACTTCTGGAGGGCTGGAACGTGTACCCTTACACTGTAGCTGATAAACCAACTTATAACCACGACACTCAATATATTCTCAATGACACTTGGAAACAGGTTAATGGCTCTTGGGTAAGAGATTGGACAATTTACAACCATGCTCCCGAAGAGCTTTCTAAAAGGATTCGAGAACGCCGAAATGTATTGCTTCAAGAAAGCGATTGGGTGGTCACTAAGGCGGTAGAACAAAATGCTGTTGACGGTCTTGGAATTCAAGTTCCAATGGTTTGGGTAAACTATCGCCAAGCTCTTCGAGACTTGCCCGCTCAGAGTGATTTCCCCAATAACGTTCTCTGGCCGAGAAAGCCTTAAACCATGCTTGGCTTTCATCCCATTGCTGGAGCGCCGGTCGCTGATTCCGGTCTTGCTTTTGATCGTTTCTTCTTTGATTCCATTGTTCTTGGCGCTCCCGCTGTAGGTGATTTAAACGTTACAAATATATTTAATGTTGCTTGCTCTGGTTTTTCTACCGCTGCTCCAAACATTGACAGCACTGATTTAACGTTAACTTTAAATATTGAATGCGCTGAATTAACCGCTGGCAGTCCAACTTTTGGCGCGTTTTCTGTGTTAAGCAACGGAACAATAGTAGACTTTAATGCGCCCGATTTTACTGAGGCAAACGTTGAATCTGGCTTGTCCAAAATAGCCTTGGAAAACTTGGGCATTTCCAGTATTTCAATTGAAGAAGCACTCTCTGAGGTTGCGCAATGACAGTTTACATTAAACAGAATGACACTTCCCCAGCCTTAACGGGTCAACTGTTTAACCCCGATGGAAGCAACCCGGACTTAGATGGCGCAACGGTTAAGTTTATCATGCGTTCTACTGCTGGTGGTGCTGCAAAAGTTGATTCCTCCGCGACCATTATTACCGCTTCTACTGGTAACGTTAAGTATGTTTGGTCTGCTGCGAACACTGATACAGTTGGCAGCTATGAAGGAGAGTTTGAAGTTACCTTTTCTGGGGGAGCCGTTCAGACTTATCCAAACAAAGGTTACATAAAAATAGAAGTAGTGGATGATTTGGCCTAATGGATTTGATTGTTCAATTTTGGCCAATTGCTGTTGGCTTTATAGCGCTAGGCGTTTGGTTGATTCGTCTTGAGGCGCTGGGTTTAGACAACGCTAAAGAAATCAGGCGGTTGTGGCACCAAAGGAAAGAAGACCTCGACATGTCGAGGCAGTCTAGGGAGGATACAAATAAAATGCTTGCGGAAATACGCGATGACATTAAGGCTCTAATATCAAAAGTGGGTGGCCGTCGTGAGGGCGATTAGAGAAATCATCATACACTGCTCTGCTACTCGCCCTGAGTGGATGAACTCTAAACCCAAGAGCGACTATAAAAGCAAATCTTTCGAGGCAAGGCGTAAGGTTGTTGAGATAAGAAAGTGGCACATAGCTCGCGGGTTTCGAGATATTGGCTATCATATTATCATAGATAGAAGTGGAGCCGTTGTTGACGGAAGGCCAATGGATCAAGTTGGCGCTCATGTTAAGGGTCATAACACTGGAACAATTGGCGTTTGTTTGATTGGTGGACACGGTTCTGACGCAGACGACAAGTTCGAAGAACACTTTACGCCAGCGCAAGAGAAAGCGCTGATGGCTACAATTGGAAATCTGAAAGCAATGTATGGCAATCTAAAAGTTAGCGGTCATAATGAATACTCTAACAAAGCTTGCCCCGGATTTAGAGTTAAAGAGTGGTTGTCAGAAGAGGCACCTGATGACATCTTGAATTTGGAAGGCGAACCTCCCATGCCTTCCAAGCGGCCAGCGCTCTCCAGCCTGATTTCTTGGTTTGCCCGGTGGGCGTTGGCCGCACTTATCAAAAGGTGAAACATGAAACTTTTCTGGAAATCAAAAACGCTCTGGTTTAATGCTTTGACCATAGCTGCTGTTGGCGGAGATGCGTTGCTTGATACCCGTCTGCTTGATCCCAATCATGCAGCGATTGGCGTAGTCGGTTTGGCAATGGTCAACGCGATGCTGCGCTTGGTTACTAACTCTTCGGTTGGCTTCAAGGGATAAACTTCCACAGGTTTTTCCCCGGTCTTAGGCCACTTGCTGACGTTTTTACTCTGGCTATGTGGCCTTGCTTGGCCATTCTTTGCAGCAGCAAATAAGCTGTTCTTGTTTTTGTGTTCAGCTTGTCTGCTATTTCATGAGTAAGAAAACCAACATTGGGATTCTTTTTTAAGAAGTCCATGACTAACGGGCGAAGCACTTCATCTTTTCCCGGCACCTCTAGGGTAACCCAAGTGGCCCTTGCCCTTGCGTTCTCTAGTATGCTGGCTTTTTCCATCTTCATTTTAAGAAGGTCTTGTTGAATCTGAAGAGCTTCTTCACGCGTCATGTCTAAGCCTCGAAGTTAAAAGCACACGCTGCATGTGCAATGATTGTGCTTGCCGCTTTTGCAGTTTGGGCTGGCGTCGTGTGGCGGCGCGAAGTAAGAGCCGCTTTCAAGCCTTGCCGTAGACCGAACATTATCGCACGACTTGCACTCGCCCGGTGGCGCAAGGTGCCTGCGGCGGGGTGATTTTTCTTTTGGCCAGTCGTCGACTGGGCCTTCATGCCAGTCAGTCATCAGCGCTCTCCTGTGATTCAGATGAAGCCTTCGAACAGCATCCGGGTCGGCCCGCACTTTGAGCATGTGGCGTTTGGACCCGGATGCAGCCCAA
>Ga0129345_1000660_pt1 | contig 12721 bp, 23 predicted proteins | sample CPBDNA_FD_94425 | JGI IMG/M metagenome (GOLD analysis project Ga0129345, IMG submission 94425) | Freshwater to marine salinity gradient microbial communities from Chesapeake Bay, USA - CPBay_Sum_20_0.8_DNA | ecosystem: Environmental > Aquatic > Marine > Coastal | place: USA: Chesapeake Bay...
GTCATCGAAGATTTAGCGGTCAAGAACATGATGAAGAATCATAACTTAGCTAAAAGTGCGATTGGGAAGACATCGAGTTGGCTATCGCCGACCGATGGTTCCCGTCCAGCAAGACTTGCTCAGGTTGCGGTAATGAAAAAGATGAATTAAGATTATCAGAAAGAATTTAGCTCCTACCTCAAGTTCTGGGGGAAGTAACGCTTGTGGAGACGGTGGGTTACCACCGTCGATGAAGCAAGAAATAGAATCTATTTTATCATGCACCGCCTAACTGCGATGCCTAGATTTACATAGATTTTATTGAACGGTTACGTGATCTGCTAATTTTATAAATTTTTTTATAAAATTAGGAAGGGTTTCTTCTAAATCTTCGGTTTCAAAATACTCAAACCATTTTTGATATATGTAAGCCGAAAGAGAGCTACTTTTTAAATTGTTTTTAATATGAAGCGTAAAGCTAAGTACGAGGGTGAATTCTCTTTTCTGAAACTCTAAAGAAATAGTAAATTTGGGTAGAGGGAAAATATAGAGATCCTCTTCCTTATGAGAAAACTTTGTACCCAAAACATCCCCTACTACAGAGAGTACATAATCTAAGTCAGGTTTTGGTAAATTAATGAAAGGAGTCTCTTTAGAATCTTCCATTCTGTCTCTTTTCCCAAATCTTGGTGGATGTGGCATAAAAAATCTTTATCTCCGAATGCAACTACGCTTAAAAATGAGGAGAATTTTAATTCGGGGAAATATTCCTTCACCGTATTAATTACATTTTCTTTTTTTAATTGTAAGTAGTGGTCTGATGTAAGGGGATCAACATGGTTCGAAAATTCAGAAAACACCTTAACTACCTGTATATAAAAATCTAACTCTACTTTTTTAGTGTAGATTGTTAGATTTAATAATTCCCCTAACTCGTAACTTCTTAATGTAATACAATTATCTTTTGTTATAACTCCTTGAAGTTTACCAGATTGGAATTTAATTCTAGGAATTAAATCATTATATTGTAAGCATTTAAATTCCACATCTAAATCATTGGCTACATTTCGAAGAGCTGTCCAGAAATGTTCTGACTTTTTTTGATCACCCATTTAACCGTCTTCCTTAATCTCTTTGTTAAAATAAGAATGAATTACCTGCCTGTTTAAATTCATCTTGAAAACCTTCTTTTAGCTTGGTGGAGTATTTCTTCTACTGTTAAAAACTTCTTTAACTTATATATTTCTGAACCTGAATAATCGGCTAAGATAGGTTCAGTATCATATAGAAAAAAGACCTCTATATCGCCTACTTCAAAAGCCACATTCAACTTATTTCCAAAAGAAATTGGTCTACACTCATACTTAGGATTGGAGAACTCGCTGTAAAGTGTTAATTTATACCTACCTTCTTTGTCCGAATTTTTAGGAGTTATATCTAGTAATGCTGTTATAACTTTTTCTAAAGTGTTTAAAGGTGTGTCCTCTAGTATAATCACACAGTTCTTTAAAAGAGTTGTGTTTCCTATAGAAAATTCACAATACTCTCCCTCATCCCAAATTGAAGTGAGAAAGCAATATTCTCTATTTTTAAAAAGGGTGAAATTGTCCCAAGTTCTGAAATCTCGGATTGACCTATAATCTCGAATAATGTCTATTATCAAATCTTTCATATTTTAATTCTACTAAAATAATTAGGTTTTATCAACTTGAATTTATCTTTTTATGGTGGTACACTGATTGTATGATTAACGTGACTTTTCACACATATACTAATCTAGGTGTTACTAGGCGGAAAGAAGTTTACACCGATTTTAATAAACTTCTTTCTGAGAATAGTATCTCTGCTGAGGGGACTAAAGAATTAATTGAGTTCAATCAAATGTATGAGGTCTTGAAAGCTTTTGCTACAGACTATGATGTATTTGATGAAGCGTTTAGTTCAATCACTTTGGATATCTCCGACTCCTCTATTCTTAAAAGTATGACTGTAGGACTTCAAAGAGGTTTTATAAAAGGAGATGGTTATTACCGATTTGAAAGTGAGATCGATTTTCCCATCGATTTTAAATATTGGGACTTCTTTCCAGAACCTGATGAATATAAGTTAAATAGAGTGTTTAAAAGTATCAAACATTGGATTTCTTACTATGGATATTGAATATAGTTTAGTCTGCAAACACCTAGAGTCCGAAGAGGTTTTCTCTGATTATAAAAAATTCGAAAGATCTTCCTTTTCGCACCTCCATTATGATTACCACAAGGAATTCAAAGAATGTGTTAAGTTTCTTGAATTAATATATTCTTCTGTAACCGATTTCCTCTCAAAAGATATTGATCTAGTTCAAATGAAATATCACCACGGCACCGCAGTACTGGATTTTGTAACGAACTTTGAGATTCATTTATTTAACGAAGGTGAGGAAGTATTGCGTATTTACTCAGCAAAATACTTTCCAGAATTAATTTGTTCTGTGAAATCTCCCAAAAGTAGCGTTCTTAAACACATCCCGTTACCTACCTATTATTTCATACCTTTTAACGAGGTTTTAGTAGAACAACTAATGAACTGTTTAAACGAGGCAATTGAATGAAATACTATCCCGGTCATAAATCAACGTTTAGATACAAAATCGATACACTCGATGAAAAGGATTTTTTAAAGAGTTTAGAAGGCTTTAATTTTTGTAGAGAGTTCTATGATATCGCTCATATTTTAGAAGCAGGTTTTAAAGATTATGGCCTGCTTTCCAAAGCTTCGTTATTTTTCACACATATAGTTGAAGCAAAATTTGAGTTAACAGATTCATCTAAATATACCTTGTTTGAAGATTGTATAGGAGCTCCTCAAAGTTTCATTCTTAGAGAAGATTATGGTAAAAGTAAAGACATCATTCTAGATCCTACATTTTTCTTCCCGGAGGTGGATCAAAACTATTTAGAGAAAATAATGAAGTATATTAGATATTGGATGGAAAATGATCGATTTATTTAAATCTATTATGACCGATTACAAAACAGATACTTGGAATTATATTAATTTCAGTTCTGATACTCACGCAGTATTTCTAATCTTCACTTCTTCTGATTTCTTTGTGTTATCTTATGATAGAACTTCTCATAATCTCCAATGCAGGAATACAAAAGGTGATTTAATTTTCTTATTAAGAATAACTGAAGACTCAAGTATCGAAGAAGTGGAAAGTTATATTATAGCTCTTAGTAATTGTGTAAAGAGATACTCTACTCGATGTCCTGTAGAAATCAGTAACACAAATATATTAAAAGCTTTAATTCAAAACTTCAAACTAAACTCCTTAAAATTGGGGAAAATTGGTCTTTATGTTTATTTTGATTTTAAAAATAAAACCTATTATTTAAAATTGATACAAAAACGAGAAGGTAGGGAAGCTCATTACTTACTAGGGGGTAAGAATTCTGTAGGTAATTTGAATTTCTTCGATCATTCTACAAAAGCTATTACTAATAAGATTATCGAAACTATTCCCAAATTAGACTAGAGCTCTTAAAACTGCTTCGAATTCCATATGTTCGACTTGAGATATATCAAAGTTAACTCCGGCATCTCGAAAACCATTCCCTATTTCTATTCCCTGAAAAGAGTTATTTACTTTCAGTGTGAAATTCATAGGATGTTCCGAAATATTTTCTAGAATATACCCAAAGTGTATCTTAATAAAATCCTCCAAAACAGTAACCTTACTAATTGTGTGGTATCTGAGAAGACCTTTAACTAGGTCTAATAAAGGCTTGGTTCTATCACTAGGTTCGTATTTAAAGTTTTCTAAAAACGACTTCACTGGAATAAAAGCATTTTCTAAAGACTCCATTGAGGTGTCAAAAACAGTTAACGTAAAGTAATTGAAAAATAGATCACGTATAACAACTTGGTAATACCTTTTGGTTGTAACTAAAACTGTAGGGAGATCTATATTAATGAAAAATACATTTCCTCTATTCAACACTACTAAAGTATCCGGTTGTTTAGAAAGGATTTGAGGATCTACAGAATCTTTTAAAATGTCTTCTATGACAAGACAAAGCTCGTCTAGTTCTTTAATGTCAAAATTTTTCATACTTTAATCTTAATACTAGTACGATTCAAAAGTAAAGGATTTGTTGAATAAATTTTAATTACCGATTAAAATAGTTAAATGGACATGCTCTCTCAAACTGCAGATGTGATTCAGGAACGTCTGGAGTACATTTACCACTGGTTAAAAGATGGGACTACCTTTTTTGATGAGAAGGGCCATTTCAACCATCTCTGCCATTTTAGTGATGATCTGGGGGATATTGTGCATTATTTAGAACTGAAAGCCTCTAAGTGGTGTATCTCCATTTCTTCTTCGAATGAATCTATTCATATAACTTATAAAGATTCTGAGAATGATATAACTAATTCACTTCCCTATCATCTTTGGAATTGTGATTCCGCTTTAGAAAACACAGTTCGGCAATTTAAATTATTTGAGGTGAATAATGACCCAGAGTTGTAAAGCCTTTGAACTATTCTCATACACAAGATTAGGGAGTTTGAAATCTTATAAGAATTTCAATAACTTCATTATTCAAAAAAAAGAATTAAGTTTAAACATTCAAAAAGATATATCTAATCTCTTAGAAATTTCGGACTTATTATACTGTGTTTTCACTGACTACACAGATAATTTTTTCTTGGAGAATGAGGACAAGTTCGAACTCTATCAATCTATTTCAGGATGTGGTCAACCTAACACAGTTTCGTGTTCGACCAACCCTAATTATATAGAGTCTTTTGATGTAACTTTCCCTTTCTTTAATGTAAAAACTTTACATAGTTCGGGTAGATTTAATGGAGTGTTTCAGATAACGGTAACAGGACCTTCAGGAACTAATTCTACAGTAATACCATGCCATGAGTTGTTACCTGAACCGAGTGAGTATCTTTTAGAAAGATTGGGTAAGTTCTTTCAATGGTATGTAAGTAATTGTGAGTTGGGCAGTGAGTAATATCGTTCACATATATAGAAGTGGTTCATTTGTAGAAGAGAACCCGGACATAACTACAATTGTAGATGTAGATTCTTCAATTGATTCTGGATTAGTCCAAGAGTTTAAAGAGTTTAAGGAACTTCTTGAATCTATATTTGTAGATTACGAATTGAATTTTGAATATAAATTTTTATGTTCAATAAAACCCCCTATGGATGGATACTTTGAAACTTTCAAATCAGAGTTGACTTTACTTATAGGAAAACCTGATAAGTGCTTTAAAAATATAGACCCTGACGCTGCTCACTTCTTTTTTGATGTGGTCAAGTACGATACTAGATGGAGGTTTAAAAACATGCACACATTAGAAAGTGTTTCTTTAGATAATTTAGACCTTTATCCTGATGTAGACAGTTATAAATTTGAAAGGTTAGTAAATTGGATTCGTTACCAAATCAATTCGAGATAATTTATTCAACTGGTGAATTGAAAACTAAAAATTTTAAGACCCTTATCAATTCGTTATCCGAATCTTTGTTAGAGCATCAGAGATCTTATACTTACTCAAATGACCAAAGTAATTTAATAAGCAGTTTGGGTCTTAATGAAGAGAATCTAAAACACCTTTATGCGCTGGAAGATTTCAATAAAATTTTTAAATTGTTGTTAATGTACTTAAATGATTGCGGGTTTGAGATAGAAACAAATATTACGGGACATGCTTGTTTGGACGGTCTTGTATATAAAACTCTAATAAGTTACTTCACCGTTCGAGTTGAAGGTTTATGTTTTAAATTTAATTACGCTGGTGTTTTAAATGTGAAGATGGAATCTAATGAAAGATTCTCTCACTTAACTCATCAATACAACCTAAGTTACTTAGACATTTTTCTAGAGGACCATCACTCTCTAGAAAAATTCACTAAATGGTTAAGGTTTATGATTAAGGAATTTAAGTGATGGAGAATAGATTAGAATTTTTAAGAACTTTAGAGTCAATCTTAAAAGATTACGCAAAAGGTGATCCTAACTTAAGTTTCAGACCTCCTAGTGATAGTTTTAGTCAGGTAATCACACCTTCTTCTTATTCTTTTAACGTAACTCATAATTTAAACACTCAAGATGTTTCTGTTGAAATTATAGATTTGGATGTCAATCAACCTCTAGAACAAGGAAGACAGTACGAATACAAACCTACTGTCACTAATCCAGATAATGAGACTAGAATCGAGATAAATCCTTCTTACCACGACTTCTACCCATTAAGAGTTAATGTCACGAGAGATTCTGATTACGACTTAACTTCGAACTATATAAAAATTAATAACACTTGTTACTTCTTCCTTTTCACAGACAAAAATATTGAGGTTTTACGGTCAGAAAAGTGTTCTGAAACCCCTGCTAAATTAATAATTGTATTCCCTTTCAAAGATTGGGGTAAAAATAATTTTAAAAAGGTTGAGGAGCTTGCCTTGGCTTTATGCTGGTTTGAATAGTAATTATTTAGATTATAGTTACTTATGTGAAGATCTTCATTAATGAAATAAAATTCGAAACTCTACCTTCTGCTATAGAGTATTTTAAAGATTACTGCTCCTCTCATTGGAGTTATGAATTAGATGAAGTTATCCAAAACAGTATTTTAAATCTCCGAGCTCTTAGAGATGAATTTCAAGTTATACTAGATAGTGGAGAACTCTCTCAAGATTTAAGACCTGTAGTCCTCCAGTCTCTCACTGAAACCGATTCCGCTCTATCTAGACAAGATTTAGATATTGACCTCAACAAAAAGATTACCGACAATATAGAAATTTGGACTAATCGATTTAATAACTACTATCAATTAGCAGATAAATTTAGATGTTACTTAAATGATTGTGGTTTGGATTCTAGAGGAGCTATGCAGATCTGGGTCACTACTTCTAGTAAATCCGGAGATGATCAAAAGCATCCTGAATTTGTTTTAGCTGTAGATGGTATAGGCTTAAGAATGATGTTCGAAGACCAAGGTGTTATTTCCATAAAAGCCCTTCATGAGAAAGACTATATAGACGGTGTTTATTTTCCTAAGCTGGATTTAGAAGATTTGAATCACTTTACTCTTGAACGTGTTGTTCGAGTAATTAAACAAAAATACCTAGAAAACTTACCCACTTCAAAATAAAGCCTCCTTCCTAAGATTTGAATTAAAGTTAGATATATGGTATAATACCTATATCTAATTCACCAAATCACAAGAAAGGAACCTAATGTTAAGTCTTCAGACAACCGACCGATTGACTTCAATTATTCAAACAAAAGACCTCAGAAATAAATCTAGGAGGGTCTCTTCTTTAAGAGGTAATTTACTGTCAAAACTAGGATTGATAGACTCTAAGATTAAGAACAAAGAATTATTTCTTCATTCTCACGCTATTCAAAGAATTAAGGAGCGTTTAGGGTGGGACGTTGTAGAAGTCCCCAAACTTTTAGAATCTATTTATTTCTCCCCTTTTAAGTTTGAAATTGGACTTCTTCCTGAAGGGAAAGGCCGTAATCGCAGAGTGGGTGTGTTTTCTAAAGAATTAAACTTATTCTTCGCTGCTGAGTCTCATCCTAAACATGAGGTAATTTTTAAAACTGTGTTTATACCTACCTCTAGAGAAACTAGAGGTAATTTCTCAAAGAAAAGGAAAGAGTTCCATGAATATTACAAGTCTCTTTTAAACTCTGATAAAGAGTTAGACTACAGAAAAGACTCTGACATATCCCGAGTAGTAAATGAAGTGATTAAAAATCTATCGATGATAAAAGGTGAGAAAGTTTGCGACCACTTAATAAAATTCTCCAGTCCTATGACTCGAATACAAATGGAACTTCCTAAAACTCTAATCTATGATGTCTATAACTCAGGTGACGGAGTTCGAGGAGTTCAAGGATTTCTTTATAGAAAATTTTGTCAATTGAAAAAAGAAATCTGGAATGAACTTATGGTCTCTGGTTTTAATATTCAAATTAAAGGTAAAAATGTGATCTTCTCTTGTCAGAGAAGTAACAGGTCTACATATGTGCCTTTTGAGGATATTAAACCTCTAATAGAAACAAATAACTTGGAAAATTTAAGAAACTTTATTAAAGTAAAGTTGAGGTGAAACAAAATGGCGAAAAGTATTTCCTTAGCAAAAGTAAAGCAAACACTCAAAGGTTTTGGTTTTAAACTAGTAGAGAACTCCAAAGAAGTCTCAAAAGAAAAACCCATTATTTATCAAATGGAAGATAAAGAAGTTCGGGTTTTTAAAGGTCAGACTCAAGGTAGATATAAAATCTGTCTATACCGTGATGGTACTTGCTTTAAAGTAGGTCAAAACCATATGGGCTTAGCCGATGCTCAAAACTTTGCAGAAGAAGTCGATCCTACGTTAAAGCTTGATGAGTTGGTAACAGAACTAACTTCTATGCAAAAGAGAATTTTAGAAATTACAAAATCTTTAAAAAAGAATGGGATCAAAGTGTGAAATATCAACGGGGTCAGAACATAGTCGATACTTTAGCTTCTCTCGATATCAAAGATAAAATTATCGAAGAGTTACTTAAAGGGTGCTCTGAATACTTCTCTGCTTTGGAAATGGTTTTAATAGATTCTGGGTTAGATGTAGAATTCAGAGTAGTGATAGAATCTCCTGCTTTAAGACAAGCCTCATCTTTAGCCCGAATGTTTCCCGCCCCTTCTGATAGTCGAAACTTTATCTATGCTGAAATCCGACCTAACAAATCAGATAAGTACATAATCTCTTATCTTGGTATGGGGTCTATCTACTTTTTTGAATACCCTGAAGAATCTAAAGCTAACCAAATATTTTATTGCGCTAAAAGTGCTTCAATACCCTTATTAGATTTCGAATCTATTGAGGAGTCTTTTTATATTGAAGCTTTTGTTAAATGGGTGAAAAGGTTATTTAATGAAAGTTCTTAATGAAAATGATAGAAAAAATTCTTTAGATCTTATAGGAGCGATGCTTCAAGATACAGGACTTTCTGTTAAGATTTTAGATAAGAGAGTGTATGCTACTAGCACCAAACCATCACGTAGAGTTGAAGCTTACCTTTATTGCGATTCTCCTTTTGTAGTTCTCAGGTTTCATGACTTTAGAACTTTTGAAAATAAGATCGTCATTAACTTAGAAAGTATTCCAAGAGAATTAGCCTTTTGGGAAAAAATTCTAGAAATCTGCGATTACTGTGAAGAATGTGAAACTGAATTTCTAGAACTAGAATCTCCTGAACTATCTTTACCTATTATTAAAGATTACTTTCTTAAGTTAAGAGGAGGCCCTGTTGAGGATTTAATTATTTCAGAAAATAAAGGGTCAGCTTTAGGTGTCTATAAAAGTAAAGATTTCAGCTCCACTTTCGTTAAAGAGGGTATTGTAATCTCTTTATTTGATTCAGGTTTGAATTCAGTTAAAACTTTTGGGAAAATCTGGGATAGTATAAATAATAATCACTGTTCACTAGGAGATGTATACTTTCAGACAATATGTTTCGGTTATGATAATAAAATTAGCTCAATTTATATTAATAAAGACTCTGAAAAAACTAGAAGAATCTTTTGGACTATGATGGATACCCTCCATTACTTAAAATGAAAAATATTCTTAAAGAAGTACGGTCTGAGTTACAGAAATTGTTTGGGAATGATTTTAGAATCACTCATACCAGAGGCATGAATAATTATGTGGAACTAGCAACCTACTCTAAAAAACTTTTCAGCATATATATCCCTATTTTTTGGTTTGATGATCGAAATTACGACGAAGATATTACAGTGTTGTTTAATTACTCAAAAAATTTTATTGAAAACCCCAGACCGTTTTTTAACCCTTATGATAGAGATTTGTTATTAGCTCAATTATCCGACTTAGGTTACAGAATAGAATTTGAAAAATATGAAAGCCTCATGCTCGACGGTTTAAAGGGCAGTTTAAGTAAAAAAGGAGTATTCTCTATATTTAAAACTTGCACTAATCCTCAAGACCTACATTTTAGATTACGGTGGAAGAATTCTATATTTCAAGATGAGCCAGAATCTAGAATATGGCTATCTGAGGACGATAATGTCCAAAAAGAGGTTCTATATATCTTAGATCGTGTTAAGCCTGAAAAAGTGCTTTATTTGGCTCCAGAGAGGTTAGGGAAGTTGAGATGATCCTAGTATCTGATGTGACATTTGCTATAGAAAAAGTTTTTAATGAAAAAAACATAGAATGCGCTCTTGCTTATGATAAATGGGAGTCTAATTATTTAAACCCTCGTTATGATTATAATGATGGTTATATCTCAATTTTTAATGTAATAGGAGAAGAATGTGGTACTCAAGTTACTTTATCTGGGAGTCTTAGACAACCTTATGAGATCCATTATTGTGTCCCTTCTAATGCTCAAGAGGAAGATTTAATTCTCTTAGAAAGGTTCATAAGGCAGGTACTTAGTGAAAAAGATTTCAATAAAGTCTTTTCTAAAAGAATGGATAGAAGATTATTTTATTCTTTATTAAATGACTTGGATTTAGTCTCTAAGTTTGAAATTAATTGGTCAGGTATACCTTATATACGTTATAAGGGTGAAGACACAATTCAATCTATTTTAAATTTAGATACAAATCTGGAACTAATGGTTGAAATAATTTCAAGGTTCGGAAGGTTAAAAGATGAGTAAAGTTAATCCTCTAAGCGAAGAAACTCTTACATTAATTCCTGATTTTACAGATTACGTTTTTAACGGAGGGTCTTATAAGGAGAGAACTAGATTTCTCAATTCTAGATTGAATTATCCTGTAGATAAAGACACTAGTCCTAAAAAGATTATAGATTCCAGAATATTCAAAGGTTATTGTGGTAAGTATTTAGAATTTAGGGAAGATAGGACTATAATTTTTATACCTTTTGGCTCTATTAAAAATAAAAACTACATGCCTACTCACATATTTCAATTACATCTACTTCCTGTGAAGGAAATTTATAAGAGTGACTTGATAAGAGAAGGTTACTACCTCATGATGGATTCTATCCGTCATATTAAAGCCCCGACTAATCCTTATGGAAATGCAAGCTATAATAGAAGTCATCCTTTCTTAACTAAGTTGAGTAGAGATTTACTTTACTGCATTCTGTTAGATTCCGGTGTTGATATCTATCTTAATAGTAAACGGTCTGACTGTGGGAATAAGATCTCTGTAACCGCACACACAAGAGATATTGAACTTTCTAAAGCTATCTATGCTAGCCCCTCATCGTTTCGTTACCCACTTCATGTGAGAGACGAACACACCGCCTTCTTAAGTTTATTAAATTTACAAGAGTATAATGAGTTTAATGTGGCGATTTTAGAAAGATTCTTCAAGATTTTTAAGATCGAGGAAATCAATTTCAATCACAAAAAAATGAAAGATCATTTGAAAAGTCAAGAGAAAAAATTCAAAAAGAAGCATAAATAGAGAATAATAATTTATTTTTCTCTATTTTAGATGAATTCTTTACTTTTCGTCTATTCAATATTACAAGAATTAAAATTAGATCACACTACTCAGAAAGCTGAGGAAGTGTGTGTCGTGAATTTAAAAAAACACGCTTATTCTTGTATTATCGTAAAAAAAGATAGTCTTCAGATAAGAGTTCCTCAATCTTCTGGTTATGTATCTTTACCTATTTTACGTAAAAAATCCGATGAGTTATTCTATAATTATGTAGAAGTTTTTAAACTTTGTCTAGAGTCTTCAGAAATTTTTAAAGAAGATGAGGAATCTTGTTTACTTTTTGAAGCGATTTTAAAAGACTTAGGTCTCAACTCAATAAAGACTAATACTGCTTTTACAGAAAAGACTGCTGTTATAGGGTTTAATAATAGCACGATTTGCATTATTTCTAAGGGAGATATGGTTTGGATTAGCCCTCCTACTCAAAACTTACCTAATAATCCATTCATAAACATTTTAAAAAATCTATTAAAAGAGCTTGAGTGTGTCTCTTATTATAATCTGAAAAATATTCTAAAATGAATGAGTCATTTATCATAGACATAGTAAATGACTTTCAAGTCCTTATTTATAATAAAAGTTCAGGGGTGTTCGAGACCAGTTATAGAATCAACCATGAATTCATTCGAATTATGGTTTTCTCTACTAGTCACGTTATATTTGGAGCTTCTAAAGAAGGACAATGTTACACCGTAACTTTCCCTCTCACAGAAGACTACTCGGATGAGACTTATGAAAATACTCGTAAAATACTTTTAGATGTGTTTACACATCCAGAAAAGTTCCCGCCTACAGATTTTCAAATAGACCAAGAACGAAGAGCTCTTGTGGATTCTTTTCTAACAGATTTAGGATTAACAAAACTAAAATCTGCAGATTGGTATCCATCTTTGTTTTTTTCTAGAAATAAAAAGGCAGACTTGTTCTGTAGTAGAAGTGGAATAGAAGTTCTTTTTAATAGAGATAAAATCTCGAAAAGAGTAGATTTAAGTCTTCCTATAAAAGAACCTAATTTAGAACCTTATGCAAAATTATTAAATCAAGTTTTAGATAGGTACCAATTATGTTAAAATATAATAATAGTATTTTTTTAACTCGTAGTGAAAAGTTAGGTAATGCAAGAACTTGATGCAGAAACCTCAATGGTCATAGAAATCTTAAAAAATTTAGGGGTAGTTTATCGTACTGATGATATTATTCTTAAATCTACCGGAATTACTCATTTCGATATCATCAA